>Ga0222715_10005318_pt1 | contig 10992 bp, 9 predicted proteins | sample C33_9DmetaG_FD_165056 | JGI IMG/M metagenome (GOLD analysis project Ga0222715, IMG submission 165056) | Estuarine water microbial communities from San Francisco Bay, California, United States - C33_9D | ecosystem: Environmental > Aquatic > Marine > Unclassified | place: USA: California... | reverse complement strand
TAGTCCTTCGCTTCCCTACAGTCCGTATAAGATTAGAAGGGAGGATGCTGCCTATCTGAGGATTGAGGAGGCTAACCAAGTAAAGTTTATTGATAAGCATTTATTTTGGAAAGGAACGGGGGCAATGGCATTACCAGAATTAACTAAATCTGGAAAGTTGGTTAATTTAATTTTAATAAAAGGGGGAAATGGCTACTCAAAAGATGTACAAGCTATTGTAACCGGCAGTATGGGAAACGAATTTAAAATCGATAATGTAAAGGTAGTTAATGGCGAAATTATTAGTTTGAAATTAATTAAAACTTCGAATTGGCATTCTACTCCAATTGCATTTTGGGGGGATGAAAACTTACCATTTAGTGGTACTGCAGAAAAATTGTTCCGTAACAATCAAATTATGTCCCAAAAACAATTCCTTTCAGGAAAACTTCACGGGAAATGGGAATTATTTAAGAGTAACGGATTAAAGGTTTTTTCAAAAGATTATGTTGATGGAAAGAAACATGGCACACATATATTTTGGTTTGATGAACCACAACAACCTGACGGGTATGTTTATGTTAAAGACAAAAAGACAATGCAGGGTACGCTTTGGTTAGAAGTGAATGAAAAAGCTAAAGATAAATTTGGACGTGAATACGGAAATGCAGAGTCGAATAATTATGTGATGAAACTTTTTAAACAGAAACAAGGATATCAACAGGTAAGACTTTTAGAACACTGGCACTCTAATCAAAAACATGGTCTCTTTGAAGGATTTGATCGATTTGGTAATAAAACATTTAAAGACGAATTTAAATATGGTTTACGAATTAAACATAGAACATTCGATAAAACTAAAACTATTTCCTTTGATAGAAAGAAAGAAGGATAGTAATATTGGTGCTCAAGGGGGGACTCGAACCCCCACGCCTTACGGCACTAGATCCTTAGTCTAGCGCGTCTACCAATTCCGCCACCTGAGCAAACAATAAGATTTTATTAAATAGTAAACTGTATTGAATGTCTAAAATAAAATTTAATTATGAAAGATAAAAAAGTAGATTTATCATCTTTAAAGAATTTAGAACTTGGACCTAATTGGGAAAAAATTTCGGAAAAGAGTAACAAAGAATTTAAAAAGACAACATCAAAAAGCAAAAAGTTTAAGGAAGAAAGGAAAGAAAAGTTAACAAATCTTTTATATCAAATAGATGTGACATACGACCATTCGATAATGTCACAAATTAAAGATAAAATTAAAAAATCAGGAATAACATATAGTGTACAAGATATTACTAACACCTTAGTTTCAGATAAAAAACGATTAACATTTAAAATTGAAGTTCGAAACAAAGAAAGATTTTATGAAGTGGTATTTGATAATAAAATTTTTTTCTCAAAGGAAAGGGCTCTCAATCATATAACACAAAAGGGATTAGATTCATTAATACAGATATCAAGTATAGCAGAAGAAAAACCTAGTGGAAATTACAAGACAATTTTAAAGTGCACATCTACTAATAAATTACTACCTCCCAAAAACTATCATGATTTTGAAAGTTGTATCTACCAACACTTGTACGAGAATAAAATCGATAGAAATTATAATGATTTTATTAATAGTTTAGAAACTGTAAGTGAACCAAAAGTAATAGAAGACTGGCAAAATGAAACGATAAAAAAAGTTTCATATGAGTTTAAAGCTAAATATAAAACTGAAAAAAAATATGAATCCATAAAACATATTACTATTGAAATTGAAAAGTCCTTTGTTAAATTCATAAAAGAAAAAAACAAAATAACAATTTCTGGATCTAAGTTTGATAAACTAGATACCGACTTACAAGTAAGAGTAAAAGAATTTTACGAAAAAAATCATAAATGGAAAAAAGATCTTTTTTTTAACATTTTGATAAATCTAAAAAAGAGTGGCTTTTATATTTTTAAAGATACTGAAAAAAATATTATGTTTGCATGCCCAGTAAAACCAAAAAAGGTTAAAGACGATGAAATTTCGAAAAATTGCTCCTGCATTATTAATAAGATAAAACAAAAAAGAAGCATTTCAAAAAAAGAATTAATAAATACTCAATTCAAAAATATTACTACGAAAGACAAAATTCTTTATGAAATAAAATGGTTATTAAAAGAAGGTTACATTAAGGAATTTAAAAATGGGGATATATCAATAAGTTAGTATTCCTATGTTTATAAATTTATTTTTTGTAGTTGAATTTGAAATTGATACTTTATAACTACAGCTATTCGAAAAAGGAATTATGAAAGTTGGCCACTCAATTATAAGAAGCCAGGGTTCTACTAACTGTTCAAATATTTCTTCTATAATCACTTGTGGAGTGTCATTGTGACGATACAAATCACAATGAACTAAGTTTATTTTTCCTGCATAAATACTAACAAATGAATATGTTGAACTAGATATACTCGGTATACCAAAGCTTTGTGCTAGGCTCCTTGCAAAAAAAGTTTTTCCTACACCTAGATCACCTTCAATATAAAGAATTGAATTAATTTTAATATGTTCAGAAAATATTTTAGCAATTTTTATTGTATCATCTTCTGATTTACTAACGAACTTTCTTGGAAATTTCAAATTAAGATTTAATTATAAAAATAATCATTATAAAATTAAAAAGGGAATGTAATATAATAGGATAAATAATAGATTTAGTTTTTTCAAAAATAAGGCATAGTGTAATTCCTAAAGAAAATAAAAGAGGAAAAGCTGAAAAGTTACAATGAACTATTGAAAAAATTAGAGAGCTTATTATTATAGAAAATACTGGAGCCAAATAAAACTTAAGAGTACTATACATTATCTTACGAAAAAATATCTCTTCTAAAATTGGACTTATAATTACAGTCCAATAAAATATACTTAAAATTTTATTATCAAATCCATTATCTCTAATTTTTTTGACAATTTCCTGCTCAGGCAACGCACCAAATAAAGTTTGGCATAAAAAAGATATGCTTAAAAATAGTAACCAGCATATTGATAGTGTACTTAATGTAGCAAATATTTTTTTAAGGGAAAATATTTTTTTATAATCTGCATAACTATCATGATGTCTAACAATATTTACCAAACAGAAGGCAAATATTAAATAAACACCGTTTTTAATAATAAATAAATACGATAAAGGCAGTACCAATAAACATAATGGATTACTAATCGGATTTACATTAAATACAAAAATTTTGTTAAATTTAAGTTTTAAAAGATTTATAATTCCAAAAAAAACAATAACAATATTTAACAAGTTTTCAATATCCACAGATTTACTATTATTTAAAAGTATAAATTTCTTTACCCTTAAAAAACGTATTTATAATCTTTCCAATAAACTTTCTGTTTTTGTACGGCGAATTTGTTGCTTCGCTTTTCCGATTTTGTTTATCATAATACCAAACTAATTTCGGATCAAAAATCGTAATATTTGCATTGCTTCCAATAGCTAATTGCTCTTTTTTTTGCCCTAGTATTGTAGAGGGGTTCGTAGACATTATATTTATAAGCTTACTCCAAGAAAAACTATTTTTCTTAACTAAAGTTTCAAAACAAATAGATAATGTTGTTTCGAATCCTGTTACACCCGCAGGGGCTAGATCGAATTCGACATTTTTCTCATGTTCCTGGAAAGGTTGATGGGCGGTGCATACGCTATCAATTGTACCGTCTTTTAAACCATTTATAAGTGCAATTCGATCTTTCTCTTCTCGTATAGGTGGTGTTGTTTTGAAATTTGGGTTATAATCATTAATCGATCTTTCACTTAGATTTAGGTGGTGCCCAGTAACATCTGCCGTTATTTTTACATCTCTCTTTTTTGCTTCTTTTATCATTTCAACTGAACCGTAACTAGATATTGAAGACAGATGGATATTTGTATCTACACTCTTTGATATAGAAATTGCTCTTTGCACAAAAAGTTCTTCAGCAATTCTGGGATATCCACCAAGCCCCAACTTTAAAGCTAATGGACCGTCATGTGCTGTTCCCTTGTCTGACAACGAATAATCTCGAGGTATCTCTATTACCGGCAATTTGAACATCGATGCATATTCTACCCCTTTAGAAAATATTTGATTGTTTTGTGTTGTGCTTGGACTATCTGATATAGCCACAACTCCATTTTCTTTTAAGCTACCTAAAGGAGCTAAGGTTTTGCCCTCAGCCTCTTTTGTTAAACAACCACATAGTAAAACTTTTATTGACGCATGCTTAAGAATTCTATCTTGGATATATTGAATTGTACCCGGGTTATCTGCCCTAGGGTAAATATCTGGCATCAACAATATAGTCGTATATCCTCCTGCCGCTGCCGCTTTTGTCCCAGTTGAAATATTTTCAGCTTGTCCGCCTGAAATATTTTTTAAATGACTTCTTAAGTCAACCAATCCAGGTAACACAATTTTGTCCTCTACATTAACTTCTTTCACTTTTTTGGTAGAATCTTCTTGTGAGAACTTTATAATTTTCCCGTTTTCAAAATAAAGATCTTTGATTTCATCAGTGTTATTAACCGGATCAATAACTCTTCCACCTTTTAAGTATGTAACACTCATAAATTGCTTAGGCTCCCGGGGTTTGTGCACAAGCAGAGAATGGCCATCCTCACTGCAATTCCATTAGCAACTTGTTCTAAAATAACAGATTGGGAAGAATCAGTTAATTCTGAATCCAATTCAATACCTCGATTCACAGGACCGGGATGCAAGATTAAAGCGCCTTCTTTAAGCCATCCTTTCCGATCTTTATTAAGACCAAAAATATTCGTGTATTCTGACAATGAAGGAAAATGACTTGAAGATTGTCTTTCATGCTGAATCCTTAAAAGCATTACAGCATCTGCATCTTCCAATCCATCTTTTAAATCATGACAAACTCGTGCACCCATACTTTCAAATTGTTTAGGTACAAGGGTTGATGGTCCCGCAAAAGTTACTTGAGCACCCATTTTGGATAATGCCCAAAAATTTGATCTAGCAACTCGACTAAATAAAATATCTCCTAAAATCGTTATTTTTTTCCCATCAAGATTTCCCCATCTTTCCTGAAGGGTATATAAATCAAGTAAAGCTTGGCTTGGGTGTTCGTGTGCTCCATCTCCAGCATTGACTATGGGTACATCCACAATGCGAGACAAAAATAAAGGCGAACCCGGAGACGAATGCCTTAGAACAATTGCGTCCGCTCCCAATGCTTGGATATTCATTGCTGTATCGCGTAATGTTTCTCCTTTGGTTAAGCTACTTGATTGTTCTGCAACTGATATCACATCAGCTTGCAGGGATTTTGCGGCAATCTCAAATGCGATTCTCGTTCTAGTACTAGGCTCCATAAATAGATTAACTATTCTTTTACCTTTTAAATAATCTGTTCTGACCGGGTCACCATCTATCCCTTTCTTAAAAACTTTTGCCAATTTTAGAATTCTTTTAATCTCCCCAGTGGTAAGTTCTTCAATACCTATTAAGTGTTTACGGTTCCATTTTGACATATCTATTTCTTGATTCTCATAATAACTAATTCTTTATAATATAGAAGCATCGTTTTGGTAATTTTAATTCCATTTACTTCCAAAATGTATCCTGCTTTGAAAGATCCGTCAGTGAAATTTCCGACTCCTCTTGTATATGCTTAGGTGATTGTCCTGACCTTTCGCTTAATCGATCATTACGCTTCTTGATCATATTTCTTAAAATATCCCTAATTTTTTGCTTTACCCAAATAGAAGTAGGTGAACTTGGGCGATAGTCTGCTGGTCCATTATTGTGAACTCTAGAACGTTCAACCAAATCACATGTTTGCTCAAATTCTTTTTCGTTGTTTGGGTCATAAACTGCATATGTTTTTCCACCCATTTGCTTGACCACAGTAAATACAGGAACATCGCTTGGACCGTCTGCAACATAAATCATTTGGTTAATTGGAACTCGTCTGTCCTCGTGCGGTATGAATGTGTTAACATCTATAGATGAATTTTTGTTAGAACCTTTGTTAATTTCAAAAATACATCGAGTTTTTATTGTATTATCAACAGTCATGCCGACTTGGGAAATTTCCAAGTCTAGAGGCAAAGAAAATTCTGATTGACTCATAAAGTTTGGCGGTAAGGGCGATTCAATAAATTCACACGCAAAAATATCTTCCACGAACTGTGAAATCTTAGTTCCTTGTATTATTTTAGATATTCCTGTGCTGATAATATAATGTTCTATTTTAAAATCGTATCCTGCAAATTCGCTCTGTTCAGTAATTTTTGACAATTCTGGAAAAAAGTCTGGAAGTCCTGGATAAAAATCAATTTCGTTTCCCAATTCCTTTAATTTTTCATTTGTTAGGCCCCTCATAGGGCCATTTTTAACATAACTTAATAAATGATTTAAATATATAGTGTCAGAAGAAACCCTCATCCCCCTTTTTGAATATAAGATTGGCAATTGGTTAACCTCTGCCCAAAATGAAGATTCGTTTATCCCGTAGAGATCAAACAATGGTTTTTGCATGTAACCGGGTATTAAAGTTTTATCAAAGTCCCAAATACAAGCTACAATGTTTTGTCCATGTATTTGCTGATTTTGTTGGTCAGGATTCATTTACTAGTTTTAAAGAAAATTTCTTATGATATGATTATGTATAAATGATAGATTTACCAAACATTGACCCCTTTCGGCAACGATACAATGAACTCGAAAAGAAATTGGCAGATCCAGCAATTTTTAAAGATCCGGATATTGCAAAGGATGTTTCCAGGGAACATAATAGAATCAAGTCAATAATTAAATTATTTGATGAAATTCAATGTTGTATTAACTCGATTGAAGAGAGTAGGGAACTCCTAGAAGATATTGAATTTGAAGAAGCGGCGAAAGAAGAGATTGTTATTCAAGAATTAAGACTACCTAAATTAGAGCAGCAACTTTTGCTATCCATGTTACCTGAAGATCCTGATGTTGGCCGAAATACAATTATAGAAATTAGAGCTGGAGCTGGAGGAGGGGAAGCATCACTATTTGCTGCAGATTTATATAGAATGTACACCAAATTGGCAGAAAATAAAAAATGGTCTTTTGAGTGCCTAAGCCAAAGTTTATCAGAGACTGGTGGCTTTAAGGAAGTAATTTTTCTTTTGAAAGGAGATGATGTATGGACAAGGTTAAAGTTTGAAAGTGGGGTGCATAGAGTACAGAGAGTACCTGTAACTGAAGCAAGTGGAAGAATTCATACTTCTACTGCAACTGTTGCTGTGCTTCCTGAGGCACGAGATGTTGAAATTAAAATAGATCCAAGCGAATTAGAAATTAGCGTATGCCGAGCTAGCGGGCCAGGAGGTCAAGGGGTAAACACAACAGATTCCGCGGTACAAATAATACACAAGCCTTCTGGGTTAAATGTGTATTGTGCCGATGAAAGATCGCAACTTAAAAATAAAAATAAGGCCATGACAGTGTTAAAGTCAAGGTTGTTAAACTTAAAACAATCTGAAGAAAGAGCCAAGTATGCACAAGAAAGAAAAAATCAAGTTGGAACAGGTGACAGAAGCGAAAGAATTAGAACTTATAATTTTCCGCAAAGTAGAATAACAGATCATAGAATTAATTATACTTCACATGCATTAAACGAAGTTATGTTAGGTGAAATAGATGAACTATTAAATGCTCTCAATCAAGAAGATCAAAAATTGAAATTAGAAAATATGTTAGAAAAAAATGAGTGAGCACTTAACACTTCTTGATGTTATAGAAAGATCAACCGAATATCTCAATAAAAAGGAAGTAACTAATTCAAAATGTGATGTAGAATGGATAATATCTTATATAACACAAAAGGGGAAATTAGAATTGTATTTAGAATATGAGAAATTTTTAGATAAAGAAGATTTAAAAAAAATTAGACGATGTATTATCGACCGAGGCAAAAGAATACCACTACAACATATTTTAGGAAAAGTTAATTTTGCAGGAAATGAAATATTTTGTGATAAAAGAGCATTAATTCCAAGACCAGAAACCGAATATTTTACTGAACTTATAAAAGAAAGAATTTCATCTAAATATAGTGGTAAAATTTTAGATTTAGGTACTGGGTCTGGAGCGATAATTATTACACTATGTATGGAGTATAAAAATTGTGAAGGTTACGGTATGGATAAATCAATAAATGCGTTAAGTCTAGCCAAAGAAAACATCAAATTTCACAATTTGAAAAATATTAAACTACAAAAGTTTGATTGGACTAGTGATAAGCTAAATTCTTCCTATGGTGTTATTGTTTCAAACCCACCATATCTTACAAATGATGAATGGAATTGTGCAGAAAAAGAAGTAAAGGCTTTCGATCCAAAAGACGCATTAGTATCAAAGGAAAATGGACTTTCTGATATTTATCATGTAATCAATCACGCGAAAAAAAATTTGCCGAAAAAAGGATTATTGGCATTAGAAATTGGTATCGGTCAAAAAAACAATATCTTACAAAATATGAGTAGCGAATTCACAGAAATTGAAATAATTAAAGATTTATGTAAACGAGAACGATTTATATTTGCCTATAAGAAATAAATTTAAATTTCTAAGGAAGATTCCAACTTATTAGTTAAATCTCTTTTCTCAATAATATCAATCCACTCTGACATAATTCGAAAAGACTCGTGTAATCTAATATCAAAACTTTCTGGTTCTTTAAATTTATCCTGCTGAATTTCGGATGAATTATTCTCACCACGAACTTCTAAAGATTTCAATTTTTGACTATCTACTATATTTAAGTTAATATTTTTCTTAAAAAATGCGTTATCTAATAATTTATTAAATTTCTCGTTCATTGTATGAGTAAAATTATTATCTGCTTTTTTTTCTATTAAACGATTTTTTAAATTAAGTGATAGAGTTGTATCCATTCTTTTATTTTTGTACCAACTTACATTTTCTTTTAAATATTCGAATTCTGGTAGTGTTTCTTGCCGCTTAATACTATTATTTTGAAGTTCTAAAATATCTTCTTCTTTGTAAACAAATTCATTAACTGGACGACGAAAATTTATCGGTGCTATACTATCGCATTTTAGAGGATTTTCTAGATCTGATTCACCTATTGGTAAATAATGATTAATTGATGGCATATAAATATCGCTTTCTACACCTTGTATTTGAGTACTTTCTCCAGATGGCAAATAATACTTTTGAATGGTTATTTTAGCTGCACTTTTTTTACCATTAGATGCACTATAATTAAAAGGTAAATTCATTTGAATCAATGATTGAACAGTGCCTTTTCCGTGAGTTGTTTTATCACCAACTATAAGAGCTCGTTTATGATTTTTTAAGGCTCCCGCCACTATTTCAGATGCAGATGCACTGTACCTAGAAACTAGAATTATTAGAGGACGACTCCACGCAATCTTAGGATTAAAATCAAACTTTTTACGTATCTTTCCATCTGTACTCTTCACTTGAACTACTGGACCTCTTGAAATAAATAAGCCTGCCAGGTTTACAGCTTCACTCAAATACCCTCCTCCATTTCTCCTAAGATCTAAAATTAATCCTTCTGCATTTTCAGATTTCAGTTTAAATATTAGTTCTTCAACATCATCTGTGGCTTTTGGTCCAGTTCCAGTTGAACCATAAAAAGATCTTAATTCTATAACTCCTAGGTTTTTAATTCTTTTGTTGTAATTTATTTTGTGTAGGGACGCTGTCGCTAAATTAGAAGTTAGCTTTACTTTGTCTCTAATGATTCTGACGATCTTGGTAGTTGATGGTGTAAGTTCTGGTTTGATTTCTAAGCGAACAAGAGTATCTTTCGGTCCTTTAATGAGCTCGACTATTTTAGATAGTTTCATATCAACGACATTCACAAATTCACCTTCGGCTTGGGCAACTTTAATTATTTGGTCATTTGGCTTCAGCTCACGCGACGATTCTGCGGGTCCCCCTGGCAACAGTTCCCTGATTGTACAATATCCATCGTTATCAGTTAAAACTGCACCAATTCCTACGAGTTCGTTATTCATGGCTTGGTCAAATTTTTCCTTCTCCCTAATGTTCATAAAAGTAGTATGGGGATCAAACATTTGGGTAAGGGTTGTTAAATAAAGTTCTTGTACATCAGTAGCTTCAAAATCTTTGATGTTTTTGATTAATCGATCATATCTCTCTTTAACTTTTTCTTTTGAATCTTGAACAATTGATGTATAATTTTCTCCTTTGAATTCAGATAATGTCATATTGGAATCAGAGGTGGAAAGAATTTCACCAAGGATTTCGAATTTTACCAACTTTTTCCATGTGTTATTTAAATCCAGATCATCTGTTTCCCATGATATCTCATCCCTTTTAGTTTGGTAAGAACTGTTGGTTTCAAAATTAAAGTCGTTATTTAAATAATCTAAAACCCATTTGGATCTTTTTAGTGATATTTCTTTGTAAGTGTTATAAATTTCAAAACCTGGAAATAGATTGCCCTGTTCAAAGTAAGTAAGTAAAGGTGGAGAGAATTTCTCGATAAATTCATTTACTTGGTTTTGGGTAAAATAAAGTTTTTGTTTATCTAATTTTTTTAGATAGCTGAGAATAAAACCAGTAGAATTCAGATCTGTTATAGAAACTTTGTTGTAATGCGCTTGCTGTAGTGCCTGAACCAACCACTTTCCTTCTTGTTGCATCAATGGAGTAGGTTCTAATCTAAAAGCACTTAATACAATCGTAGTAAAAAGATAAATAAATAAGAATAAAAATCTGCTAAATATTATTGGGGTCATAATAGATTTTTTACTACAAATGTTTCATTTAAAGCAATCCTTTTGCCCTCTCTAATGTCAACTTTTCTTCTTCAGTTAGAGAACCGAATCCTGAGGCATTAATCTTATCTAATATTCGATCTACTTCTTCTTGTTTTGCATCAGTTGGAGAAAAGTTGATCTTATAATTAGATTTATCGACATTTTGAGGACGAAATTTATTTATTGGATTCCTTATTTT
>Ga0222715_10005313_pt1 | contig 10993 bp, 9 predicted proteins | sample C33_9DmetaG_FD_165056 | JGI IMG/M metagenome (GOLD analysis project Ga0222715, IMG submission 165056) | Estuarine water microbial communities from San Francisco Bay, California, United States - C33_9D | ecosystem: Environmental > Aquatic > Marine > Unclassified | place: USA: California... | reverse complement strand
TTCAATTGGCTATAAATGTAATTTCTTTTATGGTGATGGGTATAAAGGTTTAGAAAAATTTGCTCCCTTTGACAGAGTTATAATAACATGTGGTGCTCCACAGATACCTCAATCATTAATAGATCAATTAAAAATTGGTGGAAGAATGGTTGCTCCAATTGGAGAAGGTGATATTCAAATTATGCACTTAATTGAAAAGCTATCTGAAACTGAAACTATAATAACTACGCATGGTGAATTTTCCTTTGTTCCCATGCTAAACGATAAACAAAATGGAAATTAAAGATTCTGTAGGAAATATTCTTAATGATGGTGACACAATTGTTTTAACTAAAACATTAAAAATTAAAGGGATGTCTAAGACTCTTAAAAGAGGAGATAAAATAAAAAATATTCGTCTAATTAATGACTTTAATAATATTGAATGTAGAGTTGGTAAATCTCAAATTGTTTTAAAAACGTGTTTTATTAAAAAATCATAATTAAGGTAGTTTTCTTATCTTGAACTTGTAAGTTATTTACTAGATCAAAATGTATTTATTTATAGTCTTGAATCTATTAGATTTTATATTTAAATGTGTTGTTGTTGATTGTTATCAACATATTTTTGCCAAGTAATAACCATTCAAATAATTAATAATAATTAATAATAATTTTATAAATATAAAAAAAATGAAAAAAATACTACTAAGTTTATTTATGTCTTTAGTTGTTTTAAACGTAAATTCACAAAACTTTCCACTAGGCCCAGTACCTTGTGATTCAATCGATATCACTTTAGATACTCCAACATCTTATTATCAAGTATCATTCTCATCCAATTGGATTCAAACTACTCCTTACAACAATGGTACCTTATCACCATATTTTGTAACTTCTTCCTCAACAGGTATTATATTAGCAGAAGATTCATCATTTAACCATAATGTTTTAAATATGTCTCCCCTTGGAACATCTTTTGATACTATAGTAACTTGTTTTACAGTAGAGGGGTTAGATTCTCTTCCTAACACCCCAATGGGTACTTTGACTTGGTCTTGTGGAGTTGATATTAATGGTAATCTAATATACTGTGAAACTTTTGCTTGGGACGGTTCAATGTGGAATTTAATTATTCCACCACCACCACCTACAACATGGGACTGTGACCCTAATATAGGATGTTATGATCCTGGAAACGGTTTGGGTCAGTATTCTACCTATGCAGCTTGCGATACAAGTTGTAGTAGTAATAATTGGAGTTGGAACAATTTTACTATTTGTGATTCACTAGAAGTCTTAGTTCTTAACTCAACACTAGATTCTGTTACATTAGGTACTAATCTTTCATCTTTACCATATTCGGGACCTGTATCATATGATTGGACATTATATGATCCTGCCAATGCTGGTGGGAATAACATCTTTGGAACTACAGTTTCTACAATTGCAAGTCCTACATTTGGAGTAAATCCATTAGATACTACACTTTATTTTTTAACAATTCAACTAGTTGATTCTACAGGAATGACTTGGAATTGTATCTACCCATTTATGGTATTTTGGGATAGTAGTCAATGGATAGCACTAAAAACTTCAAACCCAACTTCAATAAATGAGAATGCAAATATTGACAAAAAGTTAGTTAAAGTTGTGGATTTACTTGGTAGGGAAACAGAAATTGAAAAAAATAAAGTGCTTTTCTATATCTATGATGATGGTTCTGTAGATAAGAGAATAATAAGATAAATATTGTTTTTGTTATGAGTAGAATTGTTAGTTGTATATGTATAATATTATTTATATCATCTATAAATTTAAATGCTCAATTTGTTAGTGTTAAAGGAGTTATTCATGCTGATACAGCTCAGGTGAATGCTCCTTTTCCACTTTCTTTTTACTTTGTAAACACAGGTCCTGATACCTTATTTATGGACTCTATTATTGCTAATGTTGGATTTAGTATTTTAGGAGTTCCACAAATTCCACTTCAATTATCATTTTCAGAAAATATTCCTCTAAATATATTTGCTCCTGGAGATAGTATTTTCATTTTACCCCCTTTAATTACTTTACCAGTTTTTTCAACTGGTGATCACATTGTTATAATTTGGCCATCATCTATTGTTCCTATTGTTCCAGATACTAGCATTACTGATTTATATATTATTTCTACTATTTCAAATATTAATGAAAATCTTCCTCAAGATTTTAATAAATTTAATGCTGATATTTATGATCTTTTAGGAAGAAGATATGATGATATCAATTGTATTCCTTTAGGAACAATCTATATAAGAGATTCTAAAAAATATATTAAAGTCAAAGAATGATTTCTCCATTAGACACAATAATAGATTCTCTTTCTAAAGAAGAAGTTAGGTTTTTTAAATTATTTCTAAATAGAACGGTTAGAAAAAATCGAAAAGATTTAGATCTTTTTGATTATATGAGAAAGCAAAAAGGTAATTACAACACCAAAGATCTTTTAAAGAAACTAAAAACAAATGCTGGCAATTATTATACTTTAAAAAATAGACTTTATAATGAACTAAATAATTCAATGGTATGGCAATATATTTGGAAGGATAATCAATCTAAGTCATTTAGTTATGTGTTACTAGGTAGATTATATAAAAATAAAGGTGAGTTAGATCTAGCATTCCATTTCTTTCAAAAAGCTGAAAAAGAGGCAATCGAGTCTGATTTATATGAATTATTATCTATGATTTACTCCGAAATAATACAATTATCTCATGAACTACTATCAATAAATGTAGATGATTTTATTCAACTCAAAAGAGATAATATGAAGGTTTTATCCGAAATTGATGAGATAGATTTATTATTAGCTAAAATCATGTACGACGTTAAAACAAAGCAAAATTATAGTAATTCAGAAGACTCTCTAGTTGAATTGATTAAAACCAAATTTAATAAGATTTCAAAACAAAATAATCTTCTTAAAAGTACTAGATTTCGAATTAGATTATTTAACATGTATAGTCGTTTGTTACTTCAAAAGAGAGACTATAAAACATTGGAGAATTTTGTCATTAAAAGTTATGATGAATTTGAAAATGAAAAATTATTTGATAGATCTAATCACAATGATAAACTAACAATACTAACCTATATAGCTAATTGTTTATTTAAGACTAATAAGAATAAACAATCATTAAAATATGCAGAAATATTATTAAATAGTATGCAAGAATATGATGGCTTACTTTATGATAAATACTTATTCTTTTATTACAACATTCTAGTGTCAAATTATTCTGTAACTGATAAAGAAATGGCCTTAAATTATTTGGATAAGGCAAGTAGTAATGAGGTTATAAAAAAATTACCATCATATAATTCATTTATTTATTTAAATCGTTCTCTTATTTATTACGATCAAGATAAGTTTAAAAAATCAAAGCAAAATATTTCTAGATTAATTATGCAAAAAGATTTTTTGTTATTAGATAAGTCTTTTCAATTAAAAATTTTAATAACAAGTATTATTATAAGCTGCAAGAATTCAGAAAACAATATGCTTGAAAAGATAAATGACATTAGAGATAATTATAATGCTCTTTTAAAAACAGAAAATCACTTAAGAGATGCAATGTTCTTGGATTTAATTTCAAAAAAAATAGCTGGTAGTGATTTTGAAAAAGATAAATCTATATTTTTATCTAATATTTCTGAAAAGGAATCTAAAGAATTAGATATAATAGGCTATAACAATTGGGTGAAAATCAATATTTAATCTAAATTTTCTAATAATATTTTACATCCTTTTTTTATATCTTCTGTTGTGATTGTTAGTGGAGGTGTTATCCGTATTGAAGCATCATTAAACAAAAAATAAAACAGAAGTAAACCATCATTCATACAACTTTCCACAATTCTAACAGTTTCATTATTGTCATGTAAATCTAATGATAACATAAGGCCTTTTCCGCTTATGCTTTTTATTTTTTTGTGTTTAAGTAGTTTTCTGAATAATATTTCTTTTTCATTAATGCTATCAACAATTTTATTCTTTAAGATATAGTCTAATGTAGCATGACTTGCAGTACATCCGACAGGATGTCCTCCAAATGTTGTTATATGTCCTAATTTGGGGTTATGAGTCAATTTATTCATATTCTTCCATGAAGAGATAAATGCTCCAATTGGAAATCCTCCACCCATACCTTTTGCAATACACAAAATATCAGGAACAATCTTAGTATGCTGGAATCCAAATAGTTTTCCAGTTCTTCCAAAACAAGTCTGTATTTCATCAAATATTATTAAAACATTAAATTCAATACATTTCTTTTTAAGATGATTAAGAAAATCTTGTGAAGCTTCAATAAAACCACTAGCCCCTTGTATAGTCTCAACTATCACCGCAGATGTTTTATCTGAAATTTTTTCTAAGCTTTCAAGGTTGTTGTATATGATTTGATTACAATTAGGTAGGAGAGGCCTATAATTTGATTTGTATTCTTCATTTCCCATAACACTTAGTGCTCCATGAGTAGATCCATGATAAGAATCTTTACAATAAATAATTTCTGATCGCTTGTTAATCCTCTTTGCCAATTTAATTGCTCCTTCAATTGCCTCTGCTCCAGAATTAGTGAAATATGTAGTTGATAAAGATTCAGGTAAATTATCGGCTAACAGCTTTGCAAGTTTGTATTGTGGGTCTTGAATATATTCACCATAAACCATAACATGTGAATACTTATTGATTTGATCTTGTACAGCCGTAGTAACATGCTTATTGCAATGTCCAATTGAACATGCAGAAACTCCCGCTACAAAATCAAGGTATTCTTTATTATCATAATCTATTATATATAAACCATTGGCAGATTTAACATGTAATAGGGAAGGGCTTGGGAAAGTTTGTGCCTGATACTTTTTATAGATATTAGTAATACCAGTCATACAGTAATTATTTTCTAGTAAGTACCTTTTTCGATGCTTTAACTATATCCGATGAAGTAAGACCATACTTTTCCATTAACTGTCTAGGCGTGCCACTCTCTCCAAAAGTATCATTAACTCCAACCATTTCTAAAGGGGTTGGTAATTCTCTAGAAAGTAATTGGGCAATACTTTCTCCAAGACCACCATTTAACATATGTTCTTCTGCAGTAACTACACACTTTGTTTTTTTAATAGACTTAATGATAGCATCTCTATCTAAAGGTTTAATAGTATGAATATTTATTACTTCAGCATTTACATTTATTTCTTTAAGTGCTTTACAAGCTTCCATAGCTTCCCATACAAGATGACCAGTAGCAATAATTGTAAGATCATTCCCTTCTTCTAAAGTTACTGCTTTTCCAATTTCAAATTTTTGATTTTCATTAGTAAAATTTGGCACTTTAGGTCTTCCAAATCTTAAGTATACAGGACCAACATGTTCAGCAATAGCAATAGTAGCAGCTTTTGTTTGATTAAAGTCACAGGTATTTATTACGGTCATGTGAGGTAACATTTTCATCATTCCAATATCCTCTAAAACTTGATGAGTAGCACCATCTTCTCCTAGAGTTAAACCAGCGTGAGAGGCACATATTTTAACATTCTTATTAGAGTATGCAACAGATTGACGAATTTGATCATAAACTCTAGAAGTAGAAAAGTTAGCAAATGTTCCAGTGAATGGAATTTTTCCACCAATTGTCATTCCTGCTGCTATTCCAATCATATTGGCTTCGGCAATACCAACTTGGAAAAAACGATCAGGATGATTATCCTTAAAATCGTTCATTTTTAATGATCCAGTTAAATCTGCACATAGTGCAACAACATTTTTATTATTCTTACCTAATTCAGTTAGTCCCGCTCCAAAACCAGATCTAGTGTCTTTCATTTCCATTTTAGTAGATTTTAATTAATTGTGATTTTCCAGATTTAATTGTAAATGACTTTTCATTTGAGTATATATATTTCTTTGAAGATTTTGCTCTATAAATTACCGTGTATTTTCCAGGTAATAAAGTAAGCTTATATTGATTAGATTCTCCATTAAATTTATATATCTCAACTAATTTATCTCCATCATTTAAATATACTCCTCCATAACCATTGGCAGGTAATAATACATTTGCTAAACCTGTACTAGGTAATTGTAATTTTGTCAATTGATTTTGATTGATACGTACATTATTAAAATATTGTCTTGGAAGCGTTAAAAGTTCAATATCATATAAACCAGTAATATAATTTTGTTCTTTATTAATATTTTGAACATTTATGGTGTTATTTTCTCCAGCCTTTCTAACTATAAATTGGTAATCTTTCTTTGTATTAAGGATAACTTTTAATTTACCCTGTGGTGTAATTAGTGGAATGATTGTGTGTTTTCCTGGCTTAATGGTAATAACTTCAGATTCAACAGGAGGAATGGTATGAGCAACAACCTTATATTTTAAAACAGGATCAATAATCATTGTGTCTGGATTGCCCATGTGATTCATTGTATGAATAAAATTATATTTTACTACATCAGTGAAATCATCGTAGAAAGTTAAAGGTATATTAGTTTCAGTTGGATTACCTAAAGAATCTAATAAATTTACTTGAGTAGTTGTATTGTCAACTACGTGTGATATCACAACATTTAAAATATTTGCAAAATCTCTTTCATTGCTAGCATCAAAAAATGTACCAACACAGTTAAGATTTTTTTTCCATGATTGATCAAGTCCAATTCCAATAACAAAAGGTTTTAAAATTATTCCTTTTTTTGCAAAAAGTCTAGAAACAGCACATGGATCCATACCGCATTCTTCCTTTCCATCTGTTATCAAGATAACAATATTTCTTGAATTTTCTCTAGGAAAATCTGATGCAGCTTCTTCTAAAGAACGTGCAATAGGGGTTGTGCCTTTAGCCTTAATCATACTTAATTTCCCTTTTATTCTATCTGCAAAAATCTCAGATGGAAGAAAATTAATCTCTAATTTGGTGTCATCACAATCTTGTGGGGGATAACTTCTTTGATGTCCATACACTCTTAAAGCAATTTCAAGATTTTTAACTTCTTTAAGTGAATCAGTAATGTTTGTAAGTAACTGTTTAGCAATATCAATTTTTCTACCACTTTGCCACCTTCCTAACATAGACTGAGAGGCATCAAAAACAAATAATATTCTATTTACAGGTTCTTTTGTTTTTTGTGAATAAATATCTGAGCTAAAAAGAATTAGTCCAATCAAAAAGAATAGATAATATTTGTTTTTAGTAATCACCTAAAGTTTCTATATTTTGAGATAAAGCATTTTCTAATTGTTCATCGTTTGGTGCGTTACCGTGCCATTTGTGAGTTCCCATCATAAAGTCTACACCATTACCCATTTCAGTGTGTAATAAAATAACAATAGGCTTTCCATTACCAGTTAAGTTTTTAGCATTTATTAAAGCTGAATTTATCGCATCAATATCATTTCCCTGCTTTTCTTCAATAACTTTCCAATCAAAGGCTTCAAACTTTGCTTTTAAATCTCCCATTGGAAGCACATCATCAATTTCACCGTCAATTTGTTTTTTATTATAATCAATAGTAGCAATTAAATTATCAACCTTATTAGCAGATGCATACATTATTGCTTCCCATATTTGTCCTTCTTGTAATTCTCCATCTCCATGTAGGGAATATACTATTTGATTATCATTATTTAATTTTTTTGTTAAGCAGGCGCCAATGGCAACTGATAAACCTTGCCCTAATGATCCTGATGCTATTCTAATTCCTTCAAGTTTTTCATGAGTTGTTGGATGACCTTGTAATCTGCTATTTAGTTTTCTAAATGTTGAGAGTTCACTAATATCAAAATATCCTGATCTAGCTAAAACAGAATAAAGTACAGGAGAAATATGTCCATTTGATAGAAAAAATAAATCTTCTTCAATACCATCCATATTAAAGTTTAAATTATGCTTTAAATGGTTGAAGTATAGTACAGATAAAAATTCTGTGCAGCCTAAAGAACCACCAGGGTGACCTGAGTTATTAGCATGTACCATTCTTAAAATATCTCTTCTTATTTGAGTGCAGATTATATCTAGTTCTTTTGTTGTTTTCATTTAGAAAATTGTTTTTGTAAATTTAAAGTTTACAAGTACATATTTTAATTATTATATTAATAAGTCAAACATTTTATTAACGTATTATTGACAATACATATTTTAAACATCTAGATTTATTAATATTGCAAATCTAAATTATAAATTATGGCTTTAAAATGTGGAATAGTTGGTCTTCCAAATGTTGGGAAATCTTCATTGTTTAATTGTCTTTCAAAAGCCAAAGCTCAATCTGAAAATTTTCCGTTTTGTACAATAGAACCAAACGTTGGAGTAATTTCTGTACCTGATCACAGATTAGATAGTATTTCAAAATTAGTTAAGCCTCAAAAAATAGTTCCTACAACAGTAGAAATAGTTGATATTGCTGGACTTGTTAAAGGTGCTAGTAAGGGTGAGGGTTTAGGAAATAAATTTTTAGCTAATATTCGTGAAACAAATGCAATTATACATGTAATTCGTTGCTTTGATGATGATAATGTTGTTCATGTTGATGGATCTGTAGATCCAATTAGAGATAAGGAAACTATTGATATGGAACTACAAATAAAAGATCTTGAGACTTTAGAAAATTTCAAAGAAAAAAATATTAAAATATCAAAATCTGGAGATAAAATAGCACAAAAAAATATTGAGTTTGTAAATAATGTAATTGATCATATTGAAAATGGTAATCCTGCTCGAACTTTTAATTCAAATGATGATGAATTTATTTTATTATCATCATTTAATCTAATTACAATGAAGCCAGTTTTATATGTATGTAATGTTGATGAGAATTCTGTTTTAAATGGAAATGATTATGTAAATAAAGTATTAGAAGCAACAAAAAATGAAGGGGCAGAAGTTTTAGTTATTGCTACTGCTATTGAAGCAGAAATTGCAGATTTAGAAAGTATTGACGAGCAATTACTTTTTCTCGAAGAAATGGGACTTGATCAGCCTGGAGTAAATAAACTTATCCGTTCAACATACAAACTTTTAAATTTACAAACCTATTTTACTGCAGGAGAAAAAGAGGTTAGAGCATGGACTATTGTTAATGGAACAAAAGCTCCTCAAGCTGCTGCTGTTATTCATACTGATTTTGAAAAGGGTTTTATAAGAGCTGAAGTTATTTCCTATGAAAACTTCATAAAATTTGGATCTGAACAAATTTGCAGAGAAAATGGAAAGTTATCTGTTGAAGGAAAGGACTATGTTGTTAATGATGGTGACATAATGCATTTTAGATTTAACGTTTAATCTTTAAGTTGAAAAGTTTGTTGATAAGAGGTGTTGTAAATCTTCTTATTTATTTGCAATAAATTTATTTTTGTAAACTAGTTTTAATTTAATTTACTCTATACTTTGACTAATCAATATACAGAAGACAGTATTAGATCTCTTGACTGGAAAGAGCATATTAGGCTTAGACCTGGAATGTATATTGGTAAGATGGGTAATGGTTCATCTCCTGATGACGGTATTTATGTTTTGCTTAAAGAGGTAATTGACAATTCAATTGATGAATATGTTATGGGTAATGGAAAATCAATAGACATTTCTATTAAAAAGGATAATGTAACAATTAGAGATTTTGGTCGAGGAATTCCTTTGGGGAAAGTAGTTGATGTAGTCTCAAAAATTAATACTGGAGCAAAATATGACTCTAAAGTATTCAAAAAATCAGTTGGATTAAATGGGGTAGGGTCCAAAGCTGTTAATGCCCTGTCGTCATATTTTAAAATCAAATCTATTAGAGATGGTAAAAGTAAGCTTGTTGAGTTTTCAAAAGGATTAGTTGTTAATGAAGAAGAAATACAAGAAAATTCTGGAAGAAAAGGGACAACTGTAAGTTTCACACCTGATAAAGAGATGTTTGGTGAATTTAAATTCATCAATGAATTCATTGAAAAAATGTTGATGAATTATTGTTATTTAAATACTGGATTAACAATTAATTATAATGGACATAAATTTTATTCTGATAAAGGGCTTTTTGATTTATTAGATCAAAATACTGATGCAGAATTATTATATCCAATTATCCATCTTAAGGGTGATGATATCGAAGTTGCTGTCACTCATTGTAAGAATCAGTATTCTGAGCAATATTATTCTTTTGTTAATGGGCAACATACCGTTCAAGGAGGAACACATCAAGGTGCCTTTAGACAAGCTATTGTTAGAGTTATCAGAGATTTTTATAATAAAAATTATGAAGCCTCTGATATTAGACAAGCAATAAATGCTGCTATAAGTATAAAAGTTATTGAGCCAATATTTGAATCTCAGACAAAAACAAAATTAGGGTCTACAGAGATAGAACCTAAAGGATTAACTATTCAAACTTTTGTGCTCGATTTTCTAAAAAAACATTTGGATAATTATTTACACAAGAATCCTCAAACGGCTGAAATTATTCAAAAGAAGATTCAACATGCTGAACATGAAAGAAAGGCTATGGCAGGCGTTAAGAAACTTGCTAGAGAAAGAGCAAAAAAGGCTAGCCTACACAATAAAAAACTTAGAGACTGTAGAGTTCATTACAACGATACAAATAAAGATTTAAGATTTGATTCAACATTATTTATTACTGAAGGAGATTCTGCTTCTGGTTCAATTACAAAAACTAGGGATATAAAGACACAAGCAGTTTTTAGTTTAAGGGGTAAACCTCTTAATTGTTATGGATTAACAAAAAAGGTTGTGTATGAAAATGAAGAATTTAATTTGCTACAATCAGCATTAAATATTGAACAAGGAATAGACGATCTAAGATATAATAAAATTGTAATTGCTACTGATGCTGATGTTGATGGTATGCATATTAGATTACTATTATTAACATTTTTCCTTCAATTTTTCCCCGAGCTAGTTAAAGAAGGTCATGTTTATATTTTAGAAACACCTCTTTTTAGAGTAAGAAATAAAAAAGAGACGA
>Ga0222715_10005307_pt1 | contig 10999 bp, 8 predicted proteins | sample C33_9DmetaG_FD_165056 | JGI IMG/M metagenome (GOLD analysis project Ga0222715, IMG submission 165056) | Estuarine water microbial communities from San Francisco Bay, California, United States - C33_9D | ecosystem: Environmental > Aquatic > Marine > Unclassified | place: USA: California... | reverse complement strand
GTGCAAAGCGTACGGAGGTTTGAAGACATGCCGAAACTTTTCTCGGCTAAAAGCAATAACAATAGCACCGCCGCAATGGCAGGCCCACCAATATACCATGGCCAAGGATCGATTAATAGATGCATAAAAGATTAAATTTTTCTCAAATATATATACTATAAATCCAATTATTAAGATTTTTAAAAAGTTGATGTTTCAAAACACTTTTTGAGATGGGTTATGAGGAGATGAAATGAAAATTATTGGCAGCACAATTTCCTTAAACCATAAATTCTTCTACTTTTGTCTCGAAAAATTATGTCAATGCCCAAAAATTTAGTCATCGTTGAGTCGCCCGCAAAAGCCAAAACTATAGAGAAGTTTTTGGGTGAAAAGTTTAAGGTTGTTTCTAGCTACGGGCATATTGCTGACCTTCCAACTAAAGAGCTTGGCGTTGATGTTGAAGGGGACTTTAGCCCTAATTACATTGTTAATGGAGACAAAAAAAAGGTTGTTAAAGAGCTAAAATCCTTAGCTACAAATGCTGAGACGGTATGGTTAGCAAGTGATGAGGATAGAGAAGGAGAAGCCATCGCATGGCATTTGTCAGAACAATTAGAGCTCAATAATACCAACACTAAAAGAATTGTCTTCCACGAAATCACCAAGACTGCAATCCAACACGCTATTGCGCACCCCCGCAGTATTAATAAACATTTGGTTGATGCACAACAAGCCCGTCGTGTTCTTGATAGGTTGGTTGGATATGAACTTTCGCCAATTCTTTGGCGAAAAGTTAAAGGGGGGTTATCTGCTGGACGTGTACAATCTGTTTCGGTTCGTATTTTGGTGGAGCGTGAACGCGAGATAGAGTCTTTTGTGCCCCAAGCGGTTTTTAAAACCCAAGCAATTTTTTCTATCAAAGATGGAGATGTTATAAAAGCTACATCTTCTATCACATTTGATAATGAAGACCAGGCCAATGCTTTTTTAGAGCAAAATGTTGGTGCCGCTTTTTGGGTTTCTTCCATTGAAAAGAAGCCTGCATCAAAATCACCAACGGCTCCCTTTACTACGTCAACCTTACAGCAAGAAGCCTCTAGAAAATTAGGCTTTTCGGTCAGCCGAACCATGTCTAATGCCCAACGGCTATATGAAGCGGGGTATATTACCTATATGCGAACAGATAGCGTAAACCTTTCCAAACAGGCACTGTTAGAGGCCAAAGAGGTCATTACAAATACTTATGGGTCAGATTTTGCCAAGACCCGAACCTTTAAAACTAAAAATAAGGGTGCTCAAGAAGCACACGAAGCGATTCGTCCAACAAACTTGGCAATGATGCATATAGATGCAGCAAAAGACGAAAAACGTTTGTATGAACTGATATGGAAACGCACAATTGCTTCACAAATGAGTGATGCTAAATTAGAGCGCACATCAGCAACAATTCAAACGGATAAACATCAAGTTTCTTTTACAGCACGTGGTGAAGTAATAACCTTTGAGGGGTTTTTAAAAGTGTATTTGGAAGGTAAAGACGATGATGAAGAAACTGATGATGGTTTGCTTCCCAAAATGCTTAACGGGGATATTTTACAACCAAAACAGATAACTATAACAGAGCGCTTTACACGTCCTCCATCTCGCTATACTGAAGCTTCTTTAGTTAAAAGACTTGAAGAGCTTGGTATTGGCCGTCCATCTACTTATGCTCCTACTATCACAACAATTGTTAATCGGAAGTATGTTGAAAAGGGCACCGTTGAAGGAACAGAGAGAAATTATGTTCAACTTTCCCTGAAAAATGAAAGTGTTTCCAGAAAAATGTTGACAGAGCAAGTTGGTTCAGAAAAAGGAAAACTGGTTCCAACAGATGTAGGTAGGCTTGTAAACGATTTTTTGGTTGCCAATTTTGCCAATATCGTTGACTACAACTTTACGGCTAAGGTAGAGCAGGATTTTGACTCTATTGCACTCGGAAAAGAAGACTGGAAGGGAATGATGAAGTCGTTTTACAAAGATTTCCACCCTGTTATCGAAAATGTTCGCGATACCGCCCAAAGAGAAACAGGGGAACGTATTTTAGGAGTTGATCCTAAAACGGGTCGTCAATTGAGTGTTCGCTTAGGAAAATTTGGTGCTATGGCACAAATCGGCACCGTAGATGATGAAGAGAAGCCGTTATTCGCAAGTCTTCATCCCGATCAACAATTAACTAAAATTACTTTTGAGGAAGCGTTGGATTTATTTAAGTTACCCTTGCATTTGGGTAAGTACGACTCGGAAAACGTTGAAGTAAACAATGGGCGATATGGTCCTTATGTGCGTCACGGGAAATCGTTTATATCATTGCCTAAAGGAAAAAACCCGCTTACAACAACATTAGAAGAAGCTGTCGAGCTTATTGAAGAAAAGCGCTTAGCAGATGCCCCCATAGCATCATATGAAGATTTGCCTGTGACAAAAGGTGTTGGGCGATTTGGACCCTTTATTAAGTGGAACAATTTGTTTATAAATGTCTCCAAAAAATACGATTTTGATGTCCTTTCCGAAGAAGATATAGCAACGCTAATTGAAGAAAAAAAGAAAAAAGAGGCAGAGCGTGTTGTTCGTTCTTGGGAAGAAGAAGGAGTTAGGATTGAAAAGGCACGATGGGGTCGTCACAACTTAATTAAAGGCAAGAAGAAAGTGGAGCTTTCTAAAGATGTTGATGTAGCTAAAATGACCCTTACCCAAGCCATGGCATTACTAGAAAAGCAAGTAGCTACAAAAAAACGCATCAAAAAGAAATAGGTGAACTTTGAATTTTTAAAACCTATTGAAGATAAACTTCTTGCTCACAACTTGTTGTTGCCCGAGCAGGTTATAGGACGAAATTTACGTATTCACACACATCAAGAAGGGCCTCCTGATTTAAATGGTGTTAGAGTAGCAATTCTAACACTTGAATCAAGATTGGGAGTTGGAGAATCGTTACACGTTAGATTCAGGCAGCAATTTTATCAACTATTTACTGGAAATTGGGATTTTATTTGTGCTGATTTAGGTATTTTGGAACCTGGCGATCGCCCCAAAGACACGCTCTTTGCTATTCAAAAAGTTGTAAAAGAATTACATCAACGAAATATACTAACAGTCATCGTTGGCGATGAGCAAGAAATCACTTTAGGAATGTTTCGAGGACTTTCTAGTTTGAATACTTTTGTTAACCTAACTTCAATTGATGAACGTTTTGATTTTGGAGGGCCTGGTGCTTTGGTTTCTGATGACAGCTATATGTCAAGAATCATCACTGAAAAACCAAACAATCTAAAGCAATTCACTAATCTTGGATATCAAAGTTATTATGTTTCACAGGAGGAGCTAGACTTAATGCAAAAACTTTTTTTTGATGCCTACAGATTAGGAGAAATTTGTGCAGACATTAAAGAAGTAGAGCCAATATTACGTGACACCGATATTCTTTCAGTAGATTTTAATGTGATTAAAGCAGCTGAAATGGATTATGAAAAGGGAAGTCCAAACGGTTTTGACGGTTCCCAAATTTGTAAGCTTATGCGTTATGCGGGCTTAAGCGATCGATTAAGTGTATTGGGGCTCTTTCCGGTTTCTAGTTCGCTGAGAGCTGACCAATTATTGGCTCAAATGGTGTGGTATGTACTCGAAGGTTTTTGTTTTCGAGTCAATGAATACCCTTTTTCTACTCACGAAGCATGTACTAAATTCGTGGTTCCATTGGAAAAAGAAACACTCGTATTTTATAAGAGTAATAAAAGTCAACGTTGGTGGATTGAAGTTCCTAAAGAAGTAAAACATAATAATATTAAACAAATTACGTTATTACCATGTGCTGAAAAAGACTACCGTGAGGCGCAAAAAGGTGAAATCCCTAACCGATGGTGGAAATCAGTGCAACGTTAGATGCATTAAATTCCATATTTTTGAGGGAATTACTAAAGTTGGTTATTTAAATAAATTCAAAAATTGAATGAAAAGAGGATTACTCATACTTCTTGTAGGCCTTACAGCAATTGGATGCGGTAAAGGAAATCAAGGCGAACTCATTGGAGTTAAGCAAAAGAAGTTCTATGAAACCAAACCTCACGGTATGGCGCTTATCCCTGGAGGCTCTTTTATTATGGGTTCCTCAGATGAGGACATCATAGCAGCTAACGATAACACAACGCGTACGGTAACTATGCGATCATTTTGGATGGATGAAACCGAAATAACTAATGCCGAATATCAACAATTTGTTGAATGGGTAAAAGACTCCATCATCAGAACAGAACTTGCTAAAGCTGCCTTACTCAATGGAGGGTACTTTTCGGTTTCTGAATTTCCAACTTCTGATGACGAAATTGACGCCAACCCTATCCTTGAATATCTTCCTTTATACGATATGAAGAGTATTCAAGACGGAGATGGTGAAGACAAAAGTGGTTATCAACAATATTTAGAGGAGAACTTTAACGATTATGTTTCTAACTATTACGAGACTGAAGATGCTCCTGATGATCTGTTTCATTATCATTTGCCTTTAAATCGTGATGCTGAAATTATCAAAGAAAGAGAAGATTATCCCGATTTGGAATACGCTAGGCTTTTTGAAGAAACTATTTATTTACCTGAAAGTGAATGGTTTAATGGAGAGCCGGCCATGGATACGAAGCTCTTTAAATATCGATTTGCAAGTGTAGATTTAAATCAAGCAGTTGAAAATCCCGATAGCGCATTGTCTAGTTTTGCGCGGTACGAAGTTCATGAAGTATATCCTGACACTACGGTATGGATTAAAGACTTTAAGTACAGTTATAATGAACCCATGCACAATGACTATTTTTGGCATCGTGCATATGCAAACTATCCTGTTGTAGGAATTAGTTGGCATCAGGCAAGAGCTTTTGCGCATTGGCGCACCAAAATTAGAAATGATTATTTGCGAAGCAGAAAAAAGCGTAAATCCTCTACGGGGAGGTTTAGACTTCCTACGGAGGTAGAATGGGAATATGCTGCTCGAGGAGGTCTCGAGTCTGCTATTTATCCTTGGGGAGGACCCTATTTAACTGATGATAGAGGGTGCTTTTTGGCAAATTTTAAACCTAAAAGAGGTAATTACGCCGCGGATATGGCACTATATACCGTAGAGGCAGATTCTTATGAGCCCAACGATTATGGCTTGTATAATATGTCTGGTAATGTGTCGGAGTGGACAAACTCTACATATACAAAAGATACATATGACTTTACATTAACGGTTAATCCTAATTATGAGAGCTTTAATGATACTCAAAAAGTAATTCGCGGAGGTTCATGGAAGGATGTTGCTTATTATTTACGTGTATCATCTAGGGATTATGAGTATACTGATAGTGCTCGGAGCTATTTGGGATTCCGTTTGGTACGTGATTACCTTGGCACAAATGAATTAGAACAATAATATTAAGAATATGAAGAAAAATAAATTTCCGATACCTGAGAATGTTTTAGAACTTTTATTTGGTTTAGGCGCTGCTGTAGTAATTATAGGCGCTTTGTTAAAGATCACCCACAGTGAGTTTTTATTTTCTGGCAATACATGGCTGACAGTTGGTCTTATAACGGAGGCTGTTATATTTTCGATTACTGGATTTAGAGGATTTATATTGCTTCGCGAGACATCGGCATCGGTGTCTGATGAAGAAGTTACAGATTTGTCAGGAGTTGCTCACGAGGCTCGAGCGTTAAAGTTGGCGTATCAGAACGCCACATCACAGCTACAGACTTTGGGCAGTAATCTTTCTGCTGCTGTTTCATCTACGGGTGAACTTGGTATTCCATTGGAGTTGCCAAAGAACATGTCAAGTTTGAATATAAATGTTGCACAGACAAGTGCAGCATTAGAGGAGTTAACCCAGGCGTATTCGGCTACAAAGGATGCTATGTCATCGGAGCCAACAGCACACAATCAAGTGGTAGAAAACATGAATTCTTTGCATGCAGAGCTTTCATCACTTAAACAAACCGTAAGGGATTTGAACACAAAATACGCTGATATTCTTGGCGCAATGAAAAGCTAAATATGGCGGGAGCAAAGCAGGATACGCGTCAAAAGATGATCAACATGATGTACTTGGTCTTCATCGCCATGTTGGCGTTGAATATCAGTAAGGAAGTATTGGCTACATTGGGCTTGATCAACGATGATATCACAAATTCGACTCAGGATTTGATTTCGGATAGTGATGAGAAGTACACGGTTTTCAATAATAACATTAATAATGAGTATTATAAGGTTGCCGCAGAGAATACCCCCCAGATAAAGGAAGTTGCCGATGCGTATTACGCCTATATTGAATCGTTAAAGCAACAACTTATTGAAAGCGGGGACAACGGCTACCGTATGGCTCGCGAGGATAAGTCGACAGGGGTTGTTGACACCATTGTTGATTACCAAACAATGGATAAATCAGAGTATTTGGATGAGTTGTTTTTTGCTAGTGATCAATACTCACAAAGTGGTCAAGAATTTGTAGATAGGTTTTCGTCCTTTCCTTCACAGATTCAAACGGTTTTAGACACATTTATTGCGGCTGATTTAGCAAAAGACCCCGCTACAGATGAACGTCCGGAGGGGGAATATGCTGACTTTGACTTTTCGTTTCTTACGGATTTAAATGAGCGTTTTGCCTATACTGAGAATGTATTGAATAGAGAAGGCAAGTACCAACCCTATCTCAACTATCATTTTGAGGGCTTTCCGCTTATAGCCTCTCTTTCTAAGCTTACGAAAATCCAGTCTGATATTCGTTTTGTAGAGAACAAGATTTTAGAAAATATACTAAGTACGATTAATGCACACGAGGGGGGATTGAATAAATATCAGACCTTATTAGAGGCTACAAAATCTTCCTATTACACCAATGAAATTGTTGACGCATCTATTGTAATGGGAAAAAAAGATTCGAACTTTAAGCCCAGCCGCGTGGAGCTATCGCTTAATGATAGTCCCATGGTACAAGGGCGTGATTTTGATATTACTGCCGGAGGCGTACAACTCAACAAGAAATTTGGCGTACCGGGTTCGTATAAACTAACAGGGAAGTTATTTTTTGAGCGCAATAGCGAGGAGCAGTCGGTAGATGTGTCGCAGATAATTTCGGTTATAGACAAGCCAAACGACGCAGTAATTTCTGCTGATCAAATGAAGGTTGTATATCGCGGATTGCCCAATGATTTATCAATATCTATTCCAGGGATACCGAACAATAAGCTAAGTGTACGGGCTACCAATGGTAAAATCCGCAGAAAAGGGAACAAGTTTTTGGCTATTCCAGACGGTGACAAGGTAGGGAAGAGCATGCGTATTTTTGTATCGGGTGAAATTAACGGGGCAACGATCAATGCACCGGGACAGGACTTTAGGATTAAACCCCTTCCTGCTGCCTTGGGATCTATAGATTTGGGGAGCAAGCTTGGCAAGTTTGCTAGCGGAGAGATAATCCGAGAGTATGTACCTGCTGGGACAATTGCTGCTAAATTTCCTGATGATTTTGATTATAATTTAAACGTAACGGTTAAGAGCTTTACCGTAAAGGTGGGCAGTCGCGCAGCGATACCAATCAAATCAAATCGGATTAGCGATTCTCGTGTTATTCGTTCTTATTTGGACAATGCTACACGAGGGGATATCATATTTATTTACAATATCGATGCTCAGGTACGCACCGAAAATCAAGTGATTGATAATGTTAAAGTAACAGACTTTGCCCTAACAATTAAGTAATGAAAACGTATTTTATTTTATCTCTAATGTTATTCGGAAGCAGCGCCCTGCTTGCGCAAGTGAATGTGCTAAACGCTGACCAACCGGATGAAATAGGCGTGCTATCTGAAGAGCAACTTGAGGCACTGAGCAGTAAAAAATACTTGGAGTACCCTCATGTTGACGAAAAAGACATCATGTGGAGTAAGATTGTGTATGAAGAAATTGATCTCTCAGAAAAGTTTAATCACCCCCTATATTTTCCTAAAGATGGGTTGTATTCTTCTGAAAGGAAATCTCTTTGGCGAACCATCCGTGAAGCGATTCTTTCTGGTAAGATTCCCAATATTTATAACGATGCAAATCCAAATTTCACGGAGACATTTGATAAAGACACCTATATGAAGCGATTGGAAAATCGGGATGGTCCCGAAGTAGTTCCGTTAAGGTCAATGAATGTTGTTTCGTATAAGATCAAAGGAATTTGGTATGTTGATAAACGAATAGGCGAATTGCGTTATCGATTATTAGGAATTATGCCTCGCGGTAAAGACATGAACAACTTAGCAAATGACGATCCCGTTGATTTGTTCTGGTTGTGGTATAAAGACTTACGCCCGATTCTTCACGAACAACTTGTTTTTGATGATAAAAACAATGCCAGTCGAGTCACGTTTGACCAAATGCTAACTTCTCGACGTTTTACTGCTCGTATTTATGCTATTGACAATGTATTTAATGATCGTGCAGTTGATCAATATGTCGATGATCCTTTTATGCAACTTATTGAGTCCGAACGGCTCAAAACAATCATACGCGATTTTGAGCAAGACCTTTGGGCTAACTAAAAAATCCAAACCCACTAATAGTGGGTTTTTTTATGCAATGTAATGTACTAATTATTGGTTTTGGACTTGCCGGTTGGGCATTATCGGAAGTCTTAAAGAAAGAAGGAATCTCTTTTACTGTTTACGACACAAAACAGTTCTCAAGTTCTAGAGTGGCAACCGGCATATACAATCCCGTTGCTTTGAAACGGTTCCGAGCGATTTGGAACGCAAATACTTTAATGGAACAAGCACTTCTATTGTACAAACAACCCAAATATATTCACACACAACATCCGATGCCCATATACCGTGTTTTTGCAGCCGCAGCAGAACACAATGAATGGGCTGTGGCTACGGACAAGTACGCGGTGCATACCTACCTAAAGCCGGGATTTTTTTCATCAATTAATGCGTTTATAAAAACACCTTATGGTTTGGGTGAAGTACAACACACAGGGTGGGTGGACACCAACGCATTACTTGACACAGCAAAAAAAGACCTTTTAAGTTCAGGCTGTTTTGTAGAAGAACAGTTCAATTATGACGCACTATCCATTATTGCTAGTGGTGGGGTACAGTATAAAAATATGAATGCACAGCATGTCGTTTTTGCCGAGGGGGTAGGAGTCTTAAACAACCCTTGGTTTTCTAACCTGCCCGTGATTCCAAACAAAGGAGAGTGGCTTATTGTTTCTTGTAAGGGGTTAGGGTTGCGCCAAATGATTAAAGGGAGTGTATTTATCGTTCCACTAGGCAACGACGTGTATCGTGTAGGCGCTACATACGCTAGAGACTTTGTAGATGAAGATCCGTCTTTGGAGGGAAAGGAATGGCTTGTTTCAAAATTCGAAAAGTTGGTAACATTGCCCTTTACTGTGCTTTCTCATGGAGCTGGGCTACGTCCTACAACAACTGACCGAAAGCCCATTTTAGGTCAACATTCAAGCCATGCTTCGTTTTGGTGTGTAAATGGTCTTGGTTCACGGGGAGTGTTGTGGGCACCTTATCTGGCTACACTTTTTGTAAATGCACTAAAAGGAACCCAAAAAGTACCTCAAGAACTTGATGTAAGACGTTTTTTAACGCCTTAATGATGAATGAGTTGCGTTTTTTTTGACTTTCACTCAATTTTTTTGAAAAAATCAGTTGATTTATCCAACAGAGTAGGAAAATCAACATAATATATAACTAACACATTATAAGCAAGTTGTGTATCACACACAAAAGAAAGGTTAAAATAAAGTGTTTAAATTTTCGAATTTGAAAATTATAAAGGCTTTTTTCTGTGATTTACAGGTTGGATATACACTTTTTTTACTAACTTTAGAAAAATTAAATAATTATGGCTTACTCATTTCAAAACAGTAAAGGTAAAACGTATTACCTGCACACAAAAGATGTTACACTAAAAGGAGGAAGAAACCAAACGATTTACTACTTCGCTAAAGACCAGCGTCCAAACGCTTGCGATTTGCCAGCTGGTAAAAAAGTGGTAGAAAACGAACGTACTGGACTTCCTTTTGTAAAGTCTGCTTAAGTTTAAGCAAACCGTAAATTTTTAAACCCTGCCATTAGGCGGGGTTTTTTTGTTAACGCATAGGGTACCATTTGCCTGAATTCCATAAGAATTCAATATATTCATATTGAATGACAATATCTTGTTGGAAAGATACAGGTGAAATAGATTTAACATAATCTCCAATACCTCCTGCATCATTCGAAATATTAGCTTCCGTGCTTTTATCTTGAAAACTCAAATCGAACAGCTCATTTGTATTTGTAACATTATCATAGTAAGATTTTAGGTTTGTTGAAATTTTTGGATTTTGATTATCAGATTCTGCTATACGAATAATTTTTCCATCATAATTTGTATTCAAATCCTCAAGAAAAAGGTAATTATTATCACTAGGATTTCCCATAATGATGATGTCAAATTCATCTATGTTGATAAAATTGTACTTGCCATTAGTATTAACAACTGAAGGACCAAGTCCTATTTTCAAAGGATTGCTTAAGGGTCTTGCATTACCACTGACATAGCGAGCTTTTTTTCGAGAAGAAGTACCCGCCACCCATTTAGTTCCATTAAAAACAAGAACGTCGTTAGCATTGGGAGGTGTAGTTAGGTCGACGCCTAAAACATCATCAAGTTCAATTACATTTACAAGGTCAACGCCACCAGTAGGGTCATCAGTTAGTTCCAAGGTTTTGACATTTAAGCTCAAATCTTGAATTTCATTGGTTACGTCAGGGTCAGTTGTTCCCGCCACCCAATTTGTTCCATCAAAAATCAGGGCTTGGTTAGCAACAGGCGTGGTTGTAGTTAGGTCGACGCCTAAAACATCATCAAGCACGATTACGTCAGTAAGGTCATTGGTACTTGAGACGGTTGTTCCAGAGGCATCAGTCAAAGTAATTTTTTTAGTTGTTTTGTCTACAT
>Ga0222715_10005302_pt1 | contig 11005 bp, 6 predicted proteins | sample C33_9DmetaG_FD_165056 | JGI IMG/M metagenome (GOLD analysis project Ga0222715, IMG submission 165056) | Estuarine water microbial communities from San Francisco Bay, California, United States - C33_9D | ecosystem: Environmental > Aquatic > Marine > Unclassified | place: USA: California... | reverse complement strand
CGAGTATCTTTTACTTCCGATTCATCCTCACATCGCTGTCTCTCTTCATCTGGAGCTGTTCCATAGAAACATTGCCTATAGTGTCTGCTGAGTATGTATCGGGCGGCGTCTCTATGCTGTCTTGATATGCCACGCTCGCATAATGATGCTGTTGCCGCATCCCGCCAGAGCCTTGAGCTGCCATCTCGTCAGCACCTTGATCAAGATAGCTATACGTATCCGATGCTACTCCAAATCCGCCTGACATACCTCCTAGAGTAAATGCCATCGGCTCACCGTTCTGGCGTGTGGCCACTTGCTGCTGTGCCTCAACCTCTGGCTTTATATGTCTAACAATGTCCTCTCCAAACAACACTTGATGTCCTCGATTCAGGAGCAGCAATGCTGGAACTTTTACGACGGTCGGTGGCAGCAGTACACGCTGTCCATTGTCAAGAGTCAGATAAACGGCGCCATTCGCTTCTTTAACACGCGCATCCACACATAGGAAATGCATCTGTTTCTGGATCTCCTGGCTCCGTGATATCATCGAAATCAGCGACTTGCAGTTATTGCAGTAGTTACTGTAGTACAGAATAGTGCTCATTATCCTATACCGCGATTTTCACGCGCGCATCTGAACTAATAATGTTTCACTGGAAAATTGACAAGAAGATAATCTCCCGAGAGTCTATAATACAGCCAACATGAATCCGACAGTAACCGAACTAACCGAGGAGGACTCAACTCTCAAGTTCCGCCTATCAGGCGTGAACACAAGCATTGCAAACGCTTTGCGCCGCATCATGATCGCCGAGATCCCTTGCGTCGTGTTCAGAACTGCGCCATACGCCGACAACAAAGTCGACATAGAAGTTAACACCACTAGAATGAACAACGAGCTTCTCAAGCAGAGGATCAGTTGCATACCGATCCACATCTCGGACACTGATTTCCCGATCGCGAACTACGTTGTAGAACTCGACAAAAGAAACGATGGAGATGTAATCGACTTCGCTACAACAGAGCACTTCGTGATGCGCGATCTGCAGAGTGGCGCATTGCTCCCGCGAACAACCGTGTCCAAGATCTTCCCTCCTGACCCTTCCACAGGTGACTACATCGACATCGCACGTCTGAGACCAAAGATCGTGTCTGACTCCGATGGGGAGCATCTCAAGCTAACCGCCAAGTTCGATATCGGCACTGCTAAGGAGGACGGGTCGTTCGGTGTCGTGAGCACTTCTGCATATGCAGCGACACCGGACAGACTCAAGATTGACGAAGAAGCGAATGCTATGGCTGCTCACTTGAAATCAAAGGGTGTGAGTCAAGACGACATCGACTACGAGGTGAAGGATTGGAAGCTCCTCAAAGGTCAGACCTTCACTGTTCCAGACTCATTCGACTTCTCAGTCAAAACTATTGGTCAATTCGAGAACATGGACATCGTCTACCGTGCCGCTCACGTAATGCTCGCCAAGCTAGCGAAGTTCAAGAGTGTCATATCCGAGACGCCAGAGCTGATCAAACCATCAGAAACAACGATTCCGAACTCGTACGACATCACGTTGGAATGCGAAGACTACACTCTCGGCAAGGCAATCGAGTATGTTCTGTACAGCAAGCACTACGACCCATCTGGGAAATCCACGCACGCACTCAACTTCTGCGGCTTTCGAAAGCCACACCCACATATCGATGTCAGCACCATACGAGTTGGTTTCGTGTCTCCAACGGATCACGCAACGCTGGTTGGTCTGTTGTCCGATGCTGCTGTAGCGCTATCGGTCGTCTTCAATCAGATCGCAGATGACTTCAAACGCTCTGAGTAGGTAAGTATCCGAATACAGTACACACGAAATAATTCTTTTTAGCGTGAATTCTTTCGTGTTTTTGTGTTTAGTCAGTCTCCATTGTCTCACATTGCCCATCGGCCTGTTGCATCGCAGCTGCTTCGCGTCTGGCCTTGTTTGCATGGAAGTTGATCGCGTGCATAAGGATTGATGGCTCCATTGTGTTGACATATTCAACCACGACTGCTTTGTTGACGACTCGATGCTCCTCCCTCAGAGTACCGATGTAGTGCTCATGAAGCTTGAACATATTGGTGCGGAACTCATCTGGGTAGTTCTTCAACGGCTTCTCCTTGCGTACGTAGCAAGCGACGTAGTTCGAGTGCAGACGCTCAGTGAAAGAATGGACGTCGCGTCGGTATTTCGCGAACAACGTTTTGTGCTCAGGGTAGTACCGAAGGTAGTCGCCTACCTTCCGCTCCTTGCGCAACACTAGATACCTATATTGGAGCTTCGGCTGGTTGCCGCGGAGATGCCTTACGGTTTCGTATGCCTGGTTACGGACCTTCGTACGTAAGTAGCCATCCGCGCAAGTAATCATCACACCGAGTGTCTTGTAGTCAGTGTCTGGGCCTGCATAATGGCTCACAAGCTCACTGAAACTGTCGTAGTTGTACACAGTCGGGTACTGAACCCAATCAGGGAGCATCGACGAGAACTCGTTCGTGTAAATGTCAACTGGCTCAGCTGACACGTTTGTCATGTGGTAGGCAGCAACGACGTAGATGGCTGGCTTCGAAAAAGGCACTACAATCCTATTATTTGGATGCTGTAGCACACACGATACACACACGTCGTGGGGCACGACGTCCATCATATCGAAGAACTTCTTACTGTCTTGGTGCTCATCCTCGAGTTGATTAATTGCGTCCAGAAACATCCACCTGAACGTGTTCTCATAGTCCGGACGCCGAGTTGTTCCAGTTGTGAAGAACCCAACGCGACCTCCAACTGATGAACGTGTTGAGATCCGCCACGCCCCATCATCCCAGAACAAGTTGATCATCGTGCCCTCGACGAACTCCGTTGCCCGCGCGCCGCTGGCAAACTGGTTCATCCCCATCGCATTGTTGTACGGAATCGACTTCGGAGGAGATACACACCTCAATATGCCGTCGCGATAGATGACCGAGCGGAATTTGCCAACGTCTGCATAATCGTCTGGTTGTATCTTTTCTTTGTTCATTCTGATGATGTTGTAAGTACGGCCATCATCTACCCAACGTTTTTGTGTCAGGCCGTGCTTTGATAGTAGTGCATCGATTATGGCTTTCTCCTCTGGTGTCGAATCTTGTGGCAAGGACACCAGAGCCGTCAGGTCATCCCCGCCCAGTGTGTTAAGGTCGTATCTGCACGCGCTAGGTTTTGTTTCCATAGTTCGTCTTAGGCTTAGAGCGCTAGCGTCTTTAACCCGTTTGCATATTGTATTTCGACACGAAGAAAGATAAATATCTGCTCTATAAGTAAAGCAATGGACCAGGAGCCACAAGCTGAAACCATCAACCTGCAACTAGGTGACATCATCCAAATCCTTGCAACATCTGACCCTGACGTCGATGGGAAACAATTCCTAATTTCGTACATAGACAAACAGCGCATTCTACTTCGCGGCGCCGATGGAGAAGTTACTCTCACACTCTCGCCAGATGGGTCTCTCTCTAACGAGGCTATTACCGGGATATCGATCTTAAGTCGTGCTGAGAATCCTGGTTACGCGCGACAAAACGGTCTTGTAACCGGCGAGTGGATCAATATCCATTTCGCTGGAGACCTTCCAACCATTATGACTGGAGAGATAACAGCACTTGAAGAAGACCAGATCGAAGTTAAACTTGTCGAAGGAGACGTGATATACATCGACTTCGCATACAAAGGCATCCCTGATGATCTGCCCATCGAGAAGATTGTGGCACGATCAAGACCTGATGCACTCGGCCCACCTGAGCCTGCGGCAGCCGACAAAGTGGTTGTTGATGTAGATCTTGATATTGATGTGGATTCTCCTGTAGATGTTGAGCCTGTCGATCTTACCGCACCAGCTGAGGCCACTCCGGTGTTCAAGGAGAGAGTGAAAGAGATCTTGTTCGACGCAGATCAGCTTCAGTTTGGACGCGAGCTTGGCGTAGTACGGCATATGGTGCAGGTGCCGCAGGAAGAACGCAGGTACGGCATCGACAAACAGACAACCGATCTCCTCAACGAACTTCTCTCTGACGTCCCAAACGCACAGCGCACCGAACTTGTGCTCAACAATATCCATCGAATGATCGAGAGGTTCAAACAGCTTCGTGCCGAGTTCTCCGAGTTCGATGACAGAGGTAATGCTGAGAAACCAGAAAAACAAGGCGCTGACTTCAAGCCACTTGTTGAACGTTTGGAGAGACTCAATCAGAGACTACACTGGATCCTGCCTGTGGTGAGGAGCCGCAAAAAGGTGTACGACGTCGCAAACGGTGCCGAAGATGAGCCTACTGTCGAAGCTGAGACTCTTGCCGCTGTTAGAACCGCAGAAAGTGAAGTCCTTGGCGCTTTCAAGAGCGGTACACGTGGGTATGACTATATGGTGAAGCAGATGAGCGAGTTCTGGACTCCGTTCATCTCTGAACAAGGTGAGAATGTGATAAACGCCCAGCACGTCGCTACGAACATCACTGCGCTAGTAGATACCCTCGGAGAGTTCCAGAGCTTCGTTGTATCGAGTGGCGAGCTCAAGCGCAAACGCTTCCTTGTGCAGCGGTACAACCTTGGTCAGAACACGCTGATGACACAGCGCATCAAGGGTGGTGGGGTTGTTGTCAAAGTCAAAGAGATCACTAAGCCAGACGAAATCGCAGTCGAGTCGTTTCTAACTCTTCAACGCCCTGCAGTCACATATTCGCAGGTCGACCTGCCTGCAACCGATATACTACGGAGGTGCGATCTTGCGAGGTTCTCACTCTCTTACTGGCGTATGTTGAACAAACTCACCTCTGTATCTAGACGTCAAGTGCTTCCTGGAGAGAAGATCGAGTTCGACAGGAACACATACCTTCGTTCTATTACGAGTTTCCAAGCTCCAGATGGATCAAACATTCCATACAAGGAGTATCTTGACTCCATCGTCCCCAAAACAAGGATCTTGTTCGATTTGGTGAAGGATGATATCAAAGGGAAGCTGTCGCTGCAAGCAGTGCTCGACAGCCTTCAGCCATTCCTAATCTACCAACGCGACTTGTCATTCATGCAGTATCTCGAAATGACAGAGTTCATAACCGAGAAAATACGAGACTTCAAAAGCTCCTACGTCGTAGCTAAACGTGCATATGAATCACTTATCACACAAGGAAATGGTGCGAAGCCTCGTGGTCCGGAGCTGTTGAGAGTACCGCGTGATCCGGCTGCGTCCAATAACATCATTCAGTCGTATGATCTCGAACGACTTCCGATCGGCGGATACTCCAATAACGAGTTCCTAGCATTAGTGAATAATATCGACTATGGCCGATTCTTCAACGACGTTTTTGGTGCGATGGGCGCGACTCTGATGTCGGCTAATGGAATGCAGGAACTCGAGGATACAGAGGCGTGGGTGTCCGCCAACCAGAAAGATGTCTCTCCAGAGCGGCAGTCTGAATGCTCGACTAAGGTATTGGCAAAGCGATATCTTGCAATGGACGAACTTGAAGAGGACAATGGGCGACAAATTACATTCGACAGGATGTATGACAACACCTACTACGACATCATAGAAGAATACGCAGCTGACATAGCCGGGGTCCAGGACCAAGGAGAGAAGATCAGAATTGTTGCCGAGAAGGTGAAAGAGAGCACTGGTATGAGTGATGCTGCAGCTTTTGACGAAGCGGAAGCTATGATACTTGGAGCAAGGCCTGTGAAGGATGACCACTACGCAGTAGTAATATTCGAGGAACCTGGCCTGTGGACCCCTGGAGAAGGAGAGAAGCGAGTATACTTCAAGCGGCGCGACAACACATGGGTGCGCGATGAAAGTGTTGGTGCCGAAGCCGGCGATGAAGCCAGAATGTTCTGCAATCTCAAGCAGAACTGCATTTCGATCACAGATGGTTGCGATTCATTCCCAGAAGCGGCGGCCGAGTTAAACTCGGACACTCGGACTGAGATGCTCGACGAGTTCACGAAGAACCTACAGCAGAACGCAATCGAGATTGGTAAGATGCTCGAGCGAGAACTTGACAATGCACGTACAAGGCTTCCATCGCTCATTCAGATGCGCGACCGACAGCTGCTGAAATACGACGATATGAAGCATAAACTTGGATTAACAGCTAGCGAGGTGGTCGTCGAGAAATCTCCACAGCAGCCATTGCTGGATCTCATCCTGGGGCAAGGTGACTTCGTCAAACGCCAAACAGACATCAGTCGCTTCGTGGCATACTATACGCGTCCTGCAGGACCAGACGAGGACATATGGTGGCTTTACTGTCTGGCTAGTGGTGTGAAACTTCTTCCAACGTTCGTCGCGAAGTTAGCCGACGCGTTCGTGAAAGGCGACGACTACTTCCGCACACTACAGCTAATCGTAGCCGAGCAAGGCGATGAGAGCGGTGACGGTGAGTCTATTGTCGATAGACATAGCAGATGGGTCATCACGCGCATCGACTTCAGCACTGATGAAGGGTTTACGGCCGAAGGCTTCATTATGAAAACCAGAGATGTCTTGGAAGCCGACCTGGGCACTGCCCTAGCACAAGCACCTGATGCAGAACCAGATCCATACGAGAGTAAAGAAGCACAAGCTGTTTTCAGAGTTGTGAACGCGACTGCTAAGTTTATGGGTATTGACTCTGCTCCAATACAAGACTTCGTAGTTGGGGAGACAACGAAACTGCTTGCCAAGACGATGTCGTCTGAAGCAGACTACAACGCAGCAGTGGCAGCAGCAGCAGCAGCTGGATCGAAGAAGAAGTTTGACCCATATGAGAATACATACAATCGAACACTGTTGCTGTATGCGCTCGGTTTCTTCCTTGTTGCAATTCAAACTAGTGTGCCTGCAATCAGGACCCGCAAGACGTACCCTGGATGTGTGCGTTCATTCACTGGCTACCCATGTGGTGGTACAGCGGATAAGAGCGCACTTGAATACCTAGTATGCGTGGCGAAAGGCATATCCAGCCCATCAGTGCAGCCGTGGGCGGCTATTGCGAAGACACCAATTTCCAAGATAACAACACAGATCACGCAGTTCATAGACAAATTCATTATGCCAACTGAGGCTGTGCGGACCCGTATGCACGAGAGAGAGGCATACGATGCGACACGTGATGGTGATGAGATACCGGATGACGTGTCCATCAAGCAATGGATCAACTTCCTACCGCCACTGAAACCTGTGAAAGTTGGCGCTGTTGCACCTCCAACTGCTGAGTGGCAGAAATCGTTCACAGACGCACTTCGATCTGGAAGGAAGGTGCAAGATGAGATGATTAACGCACTGAGATCAAAGATCATATATCTCGCACTGTCGGTAGAAGAGGAGGTTGAGAAGGTTGTCAGAAAGAACGTCACCGACAAGAAGGCTGTGTTATCGAATGCGGCCGGAGAACCTTTCCTTGAAAACGCTTGCTGCAACGATGGTTCCCCAGATACATATGAGTATTTCGCCACCAATGCGCCTGCGATTGAGCGTACGAACAATGTCGTACGTGAGCTACGAGCAGCTCTCGACGATATCGGTTCGCTTGGACGTGCGCCAATTCTCTTCGACCCAGAGGATACTCGCGTGTCGTATCCGCCGATTCCAGCTGAGTTCAGTGAGGAGACAATATACCGGGCTTTCATCGTCTACTGCAAATACAACACAGACGTCGCGGTGAGCGAGGAGCTGCGTGCAGTCTGTATGGCCAAACCAGACGACTTCGATATCTCCGCGAGCATTGAAGATAAGATTCGAAGCCTCAAACGCGACGGGCGCAACTTCGACAATGACTCCCTGGCGCAGCTTATGTCAATCATCAACTTGAACAATCTTGTGACGGTGGACTACCGGCGTGCTATCTTCAGCAATATCCAGAAGCTGCGTGAACGGTTAGGTGCGATGGAGGATATGGAACACAATGCGCTGCCACAAGTCTTCAGACAGAAGATGTTGGGTGTACTAGACAGATTCGGTGTCGCTGACGGAAAGAAAGACAGCGGTGACGTGAGAGAACTCAAGAACTACCTTAGTGCGGCCAACAAACAGATGGTCATTCAGCTAGGCGACTTTGTGAACAGGAACGCTAGAGTTGATGTGCCAAGCAAGCAGAAGTTCCGTGAGTGCATCTCGGCCCTCCCTGTGTTCCCATCTCCAAATGAAGGTAACCCACTTGCTGCGTTCAGATGTACTGAGTTCATGAAGAATGCTCTTCAGTGTCTCGTGCGGGTATTCCCGAACATCGTAATGAACAAAGTTAGTTACAGCGACGTGAAAGTACCAAAGCATTGGAAGCTGTCAGACCGCCATAACAACGACATTTCAGCTTTCATCTCCGAGCACTATGCACCACTCAAACAATTCTATGGGGATGCCGGACTGACACTCGCGTTGGATACCTACCAGCGCGAACAGATCGATACGATGCTCCTCGCCTGGGACACTATGTACCTTGCGCCGACACACAGTGCAGGTTCCGAAGTAGACTCTGTCTTCGACTCCACTATGGTGACATCACTGTTTTCGTTCTACTTCCTCTCTCTCCTGGTTGAATTGACTAGATTGTCTGTGCGTGACTCACTACTAAGAAATGAACCTGTCAGAGTTGCTCCACCAATGGTAGCTGCCCAGCTACAAGTTGTCGACGTCGCGGTTGGTGAAGCTGAAGAGCCAACCATAGCGATTATGACTGGCCAACAGAAAGAGTTGTCTGAGAAGCTGGCTGACGTATGCGTAGCGTTCTCAACGATGCTCTGCAAGGAGAAGTCTGCAGTAGATTATGACTACGCGTCGCTATCAGAGAAGATGACTAGGGCAAAAGAGAAGGAGAAGGATGCAATCGTCGACTACCTAACGAACATCACCGACGAGCAGAGAGACATAGAGAAGCGATTCAAACAACACAAGCTTGGCGATAGATGGGGCATCGGTCAACAGAAAGGCTTCCGGATCTACGACGAGGACACCTACGATAGAGAGCGTGAAGAGAACGAACAACGCGCCATTCTCGAGCGACGCTTAGGCAGAGTTGACGGTGTAACCGAAGGCTTGCTAGATGTATTCGTGCACGATCGCGAAGCCGCCGATCAGGTTGCGGCAGAGATCGATGCAGAAGAGTACGCTATCGAAATGGGTGAGGACAATGACGACTACGGTGAAGTAGACGACAACGACGGATACTAATTTCCATAAGTTACCTACATCGGTAAAATATGGACAACCTCTACAACTGTCTAGTGGACTTCGTAAACGCATGATGGAACTATGTCCCCTTCATAAATGACCGATTACGACATACCTACAACTATGGAAGTGCATATTTGGAAACACTATAAATGCTTATGGAGGCGTCTAAACAAATGTAAAAAATATACGTAGTTTGAAAGTCTCTCAGGATTTTTGGCCGAAGACCCCAGATTTTACCCCCCAGGAAAATGACTTTCAAAACACGTAAAATTTTTACATTTGTTTAGACAACCTAGGTACTACTTTTTGAGTTGTTCAAAAGTGATGTAGGCAGTTCATGTAGGCGGATTTTCGGCCCTAACAGACCCCTGAGAACGGCCATCTGATGGCCAAAGGAGGTGAAACAAAATGAAACAAAAATCTAAATTTTCGCACGCTGTCGCCAAAAGTCCCTCCTTGACTGTAGGCAAGAAATGCGCACGCCAAATGCCTACATTTGAAACAAAATGAAACGTTTTGAAACAAATTGACGCGTTTGCACACGTTTAAATAATTTAGAGCTACATAACAAGTAGGATTAAAATGCGCACGCAAAACGATGGCGATGTAGGTTGTTGTAGGTTCGAGTGCAGCAAATGTCCATACAAGACAGACAGGCCCTGTGACTGGTATCGCCACTGCAACACGAAGAGGCATAAGATGCTTTGTGAGCAAGATGATAGTAACACGGATCAAAAAGGACAGATAAAATCAGAATCTAGCGAATGCGAAATGCATTGTGATACCTGCGGTAGAACGCTTGGTAGCAGGACCTCTATGTGGCGACATCGTAAGAAATGTACCGTAGTGCCTAGTGCAACCAGCGCTACAGCTACCGATCGAGATCTAGTTGCGTTGCTCGCAAGTGCGACACAGGCATTGCAGGACGCGACTGATATCAATAAGACACTCATCGAGAACACTCGATCTTGCAATCTGATCATAGGTAATAACACCAACAACAGCACAAACAACAACTTCTTCAACATCAACGTCTTCCTCAACGAGAACTGTGGTAATGCAATGTCCATACAACGGTTTGCAGATAGCTTATCTATCGCGTTGGATGATCTACAGAGGGATACAGCGTCTGCATTGACCAATACTGTTATTAAGAATCTGCAACCTCTCTCATTAAGAGATAGACCGGTGCATTGCAAAGCGTCGAGCGAGTGGTACATCAAGGACGATGCCACAGGTTGGCAACGTAACACTGGTGAGCGCCTATTAGCTGCTGCCGCGTTCGGCATACAAAGGAACTGGTTGAAAGAGTTTGAGAGAGAGTACCCAAGATGGATGGAGAACGAGAAGTTGCGTGATATGTACGTCAAGATTGCAGGAACTAGCTCATCAGATATTAGTGAACGCGATAAGGAAGCGGTTCTGAAAGCGATTGGTGGTGCTTGTAAGCTTGATACTACGGCTGCGTGATCGTGAAGATATTTTTGTATCGATAACGTATAGTATTATGAATCGCGCATTCGCACGTAAGCATATAACAACTATAGCGGCAGCAATATTTGCGATTGTGTATGCGATCATCATCGTTAGTAAGCCAGCATTCATGTACAACGCAGACGGATCTCTTAGACAATTCGGCGTTGGGTACCATAAAAAGACAATCGCCCCGGCGTGGCTTGTGGCTATAATCGTGGCGATCGCGTCATATTTCGGTGTCATGTATTACGTGGCTGCACCTCAACTCCAGTTTTAGATGATCTCAGGAGAAGTCTATGCATACTACATACGTCATGACTAAGATGCCTTGGGTTCCGCTCTCCATTCTTGC
>Ga0222715_10005298_pt1 | contig 11009 bp, 5 predicted proteins | sample C33_9DmetaG_FD_165056 | JGI IMG/M metagenome (GOLD analysis project Ga0222715, IMG submission 165056) | Estuarine water microbial communities from San Francisco Bay, California, United States - C33_9D | ecosystem: Environmental > Aquatic > Marine > Unclassified | place: USA: California... | reverse complement strand
GTGCCGCGCCGCGCGCCGCCCGATCGAGGGCTTCGCGATCCCGACCCTCGTTTGGCGACACCGCGCGATCGCGTCGATCGATCGATCGTCGACGCGCGTCGTCGATCGACGACGCGAGGGTCGACGGCGAGAGCGTCGGGAAGCGTCGGTCGCCGTCGCGCCCGCGGCGCCGCAGAGCGCGACGGCGGCGGCGGCGACGGCGACGACGCGACCGACGCGACGACGCGCGAGCGCGCGACGGGGCGCACCGCGACGGGCGCGTCGCGACGACCGCGCGCGCGACGGTCGACGCGCGCGCGCGAGCGGCGGGACGCGCGGACGCGCGACGGCGGCGCGACGCGCGCGGGGTGGCGCGTGACTGATTGCGCGACTGATTGATTGATTGATTGATTCGCGGCTGCGGCTACCGCGCGCGCGCTCGCGATGCCGCAGAACGAACACATCGAGCTGTTCCAGAAACGGTACGGGAAGCGATTGGATCATGAGGAGCGGACGCGAAAGAAGGAGGCGCGCGAGCCGCATAAACGGAGCCAGGTGGCGAAGAAGTTGATAGGACTCAAGGCGAAGCTGTACGCGAAGAAGCGACACAAGGAGAAGGTGGAGATGAAGAAGACGATTAATTCGCACAGCGAACGGAATAATAAGCACAAGGTGGAGGAAAAGGCGCAACCGGGGGCGATACCGGCGTATCTGATGGATCGCGAGCAGACGTCCAGGGCGAAGGTGCTGTCGAACACGGTGAAGCAAAAGCGAAAGGAAAAGGCGGGCAAGTGGGAGGTGCCCTTGCCCAAGGTGCGACCGGTGGCGGAGGACGAGATGTTCAAAGTCATGCGAAGCGGGAAGCGAATGAAAAAGTCGTGGAAGCGCATGATCACGAAGGCCACGTTCGTCGGTCCGGGATTCACGAGAAAGCCGCCGAAGTACGAACGCTTCATTCGACCGAGCGGTTTGCGCTTCACCAAGGCACACATCACCCATCCCGAGCTCAAGGCGACGTTTCAGCTGGAAATTTTAGGCGTCAAGAAGAACCCGAACGGCCCGATGTATTCGTCTTTGGGCGTACTCACCAAAGGGACGATCATCGAGGTCAACGTGAGCGAGCTCGGTCTCGTCACGCCGGGAGGCAAAGTCGTCTGGGGAAAGTACGCTCAAATCACGAACAACCCCGAGAACGACGGCTGCGTCAACGGCGTGCTGTTAGTTTAGTCCCGAGTCTCGGCGTCGCGCCGTGTGTAGTTGTATCGCATCGAATCGTTCCCACCCGCCGTCGTCGCTCGAGCGTCTTCGTCGCCCGCTCGCGATTCAAACGCGACGGGCGCGCCGCGCGCGTTCGTCCGCACTCGTCGTCGCCATGGACTCTCCCGCGCGCGCGCCGCGCGGACGACCGAACGCGACGAGCGCGACGCGCGCCGCGCGCGTCGCGCCCACGCTCGACGCGCTCGCGATCGATTCCGACGACGATTTAGACGACGACGACTACCGACCCGGTCCCGCGCTCGGGAGTTTGGATTGGGAGTTCGACGACGAGAGCGCGAGCGAGGACGGGTCTTCGGGCGACGAGAGCGACGAGATCGACGATGACGACGACGACGACGGCGCGCGCGCGCTGGCGCGACCGGTGCGAGAGTATTTAGAGGACACGGAGAGCGACGGCGACGTGTCGCTGGAGGACGAAGACTTCGACGTCGCGGCGGAAGCGGCGAGCGACGGCGACGCGGAATCGCCGCGCAGGGGGATGGGTGCGATGCAGATGATGCGCTTCGGTGGCGCAGACGGCGCGCGCGCGGCGCAGTGGGCGCCTGGCGGTGGTAGACGGCGACGGGGAGGGGCGGCGAACGCGGCGCTCGCGTCGGTTTTCGACGACGATTCCAGGGGCGCGGCGTCGTTGGGGAACTCGCCGGCGAAGCGCGCGGCGGGGGCGGCGGTAGATTTAGGGTTCGATGGATTCTTCGACGATGACGACGACGAGGAGATGTTGTTGAACGCCATCGCGCGGCGTACGCGGGCGAAGACGGGGACGATAGAGGAGCGCGAGTTGGCTGAGCTCGAGCTCGCGTTGCCAGACGCCGAGCCAGAGTACGATTGGCTCGATGACGGCGCCGAGTACGATCGTTTTCTAGCGACACTGAATGATGCGAGTGTTGGATTTGGCGATTTACAAAAGCAATCGGCCTCGGGGCGCGGGACGAACGCGAACGACGACGAGGACGAAGACGACGAGGACGACGACGATTACGCTGACGAAAATCCCAGAGTTGCGGCATACGAGTACATTCTGCGTAGAGAACGCTTAGACGCGATCAGGCGAGGCGACACGAGCGCACCACCGTCAATCGTGCGACGATCTGACCGAATCAGCGAGCCAAGCGGTCGCACGGGGGATGGTAAAACGCTGCGAGAGAAGCGAAAAAGGAGCCGGAAGTTGCTTCAAAAAAATCACAAGTTGATCGAACAAGCGTCGTCGATGACGTCCGCGCAGTTCAAGACGCTCGCAAAACAGATACACCAACACACGCAACTATTGTTCCAAACGTATAGCATATGTGCCACGAGAGAAGATCTCGTCGAAGTGACTAGCGCGACACTCGTGAACATCACAATTTTGCAACGCGCGGGAGTGTTGCAAGATAGGCGCCTGCGCGACGTGAACAGGAAGAGGCATGCCAAATCGTTATATGGCGGTGACGACGCGCCTTGGCATGTGTGCGCGGAAAAGCGAGGCGTGCAAACTGTTCTTGATTGCGCACCTCTTCGATGTGCGTTCAATTTTGTGCACGCAATGAGCAGACTCGCTTTCGCGCCACCGCCGAGGTTGTGGAGAGATCCGGTACAAATGTTTGAGATTACCCACGACGCCACATCAAACGCAGCTTTCGCACCGAATTCAGAGGAACACGTACGAGTGGATGATTTGTTTAGACCACACGCGAAGACGTGGACTGAAGTGATGGACATGTACGACAAACTTGAAGCGGACAAGTACATTCAAGATCCTGTGACAAAACGCATTACACCAGTGATGCTTGGGCGAAATAGAGCTGAAATCGAACGTGGTCTTTACGTTTGGCAACCGGTTCCACGCGAAGTCTTCGAGTTGACGAAGCGGTTCTTGCCGGAAATATCTCCCGATCCGAGCCTTCTCATCGGGGCTGCGCCGCTGTCGCCGCTGGTTCGACACAAGTTGAAGTCGAGATCGAAACACGACATCTTCACCCCCGCCGAGGAGCGGTTGATAGTATTGGGTATCCGCCGCTACAGTTCTGACTGGCGCACGATCGCGACGCAGCTCCTCGTGAACGCCAAGCCAACCAACATACGCGAGCGAGCGAACCAACTGCGAAAGGCGCAAAAGTACGAGAACACGGAAATTGGAATCGCTGCGCGGAGAGAGTACGACCACGCCACGCGAGCGCTGGATGAAAATGAGATCAGTATCATCGAGCGAGCGTTGAGCGAAGTCGAATGGAAGAGCGCAAACGCGAGAGATCTGGCCAAGTATGACCGAAAATTGTGGGATTTTGTGTGTTCGCGCTTGAAAGACCGCGTTCCGTTTGCTGTGCACAAGCGTTGGCGAGACCACGAGAACGCAATCTCCGGTCGAAAGTCGCAGGGCGTGAATCGCGGGCCTAAACCCGCCGCGACTGCGCGCGGCAAACGTAAAAATACCATCACGCGAGAAGAAATCGCGGACTCCGCCTCAGATTCCGACGCCGACGACGTTCCGTTGCGAAGGCGATTTGGCATGGAACGCGACGATCTATCCGGTTCGGAATCCGAGGACGACCCGGTCGTTCGCAACCCTTTCACTCAAGTTCAGGACAGCGCCCTCATCGCCTGCGCTGCTTTCAACGAACCGTTCGAAAGTCTCCTCAAGCCCGGCGCCGCATGCGAGGGGCGCTCGCTCGACGCCATTCTCATCCGCTACAACCAGCTCAAAGCCATGCGTGCATGAGGTCGTGCGCGCGTAATCGCGCACGTTCATCACACGCCCGTCCCCGCCCTGCCGTTAGCATTCGTGGCGATCTTAGCTCACATCGTGTTGTCGTCGCGTACACTAGTATAGTCGCGTGATTCAAAAAACCCCAACTGCCGCCGCGCCGCACTTCCTCGCGCGTCCAACGTCGCTGATTCGTCCTCGCGCGCGCGCACGCGAACGACGCAAACCGATCGAAACGCCCTCGAGTCGTCCCGCGCCCTCGCTTCGTCCCGCGCGCCGCGCAGTCGTCGTCGTCGTCGTCGAGTTCAAATTTGAAATTCGCCGCCGTGCGACTTGAACGCACTCGCTGCAGCGCAACATGTACGCCGTCGCGCCTCGAACGACGCTGACGAATGCGCGATGGATGTCTCCGACGTCGACCACGTCTGCGAAGACGCGACGAAACCGAGCGGCGCGGATGACGCGAAGCGCCAAGCCGGCGCCGTTCGAGGACGAAGGCGTGGAGACGCTGGACGCGGAACTGTACTCGATTCTGTTGAAGGAAAAGAAGCGACAAAGACTTGGATTGGAACTCATCGCGAGCGAAAACTTTACGTCCAAGGCAGTGATGGAGGTGAATGGGTCGTGCTTGACGAATAAATACTCGGAAGGTTTGCCGGGACAGCGGTATTACGGCGGGAACGAGTTCATCGACGAGACGGAGCGCTTGTGCCAAAACCGTGCGTTGAGCGCGTATCGATTGAACCCGGCGGAATGGGGCGTGAACGTGCAAGTGCTTTCTGGTTCTCCGGCGAACTTTGCAGTGTACACGGCGATGTTGCAACCGCATGAACGTATCATGGGTTTGGACTTGCCGCACGGCGGTCACCTCACGCACGGGTTTTATACGCCAAAGAAGAAGATCTCCGCCACGTCCGTGTACTTTGAATCCATGCCGTACCGTTTGAACGAAACCACTGGATTGGTCGATTACGACAAGCTCGAGGAGAATGCGATGTTGTTCCGGCCGAAGATGATCATCGCCGGCGCCTCGGCGTACGCTCGTAATTTTGATTACAAGCGCATGCGCGAGATTTGCGACAACGTCGGCGCGTACCTGATGGCTGACATGGCGCACATCTCTGGTCTAGTTGCCGCAAAACTCGCGGACGATCCGTTCGAGTACGCCGATATCGTCACCACGACCACGCACAAGTCTCTTCGAGGTCCGCGGGGGGGTATGATCTTTTACAAGAAGGAGTACGAGCAAGCCATCAACTCGGCGGTTTTCCCTGGTCTCCAAGGTGGTCCGCACAACCACACTATCGGCGCGTTGGCCGTGGCGTTGAAGCAAGCTCAAACTCCGGGCTTCGTGAAGTATCAAGAGCAAGTCATCAAGAACTGCGCCGCCATGGCAAACCGCTTGATGGAACTCGGGTACACGCTCGTCTCCGGCGGCACCGACAACCACTTGATCTTGTGCGACTTACGCCCGAAAGGTGTGGATGGTGCGCGCGTGGAGAAGATCCTTGACTTGTCTCACATCACCCTCAATAAGAACTCAGTTCCGGGCGACACCTCGGCGCTGATTCCGGGTGGTATTCGTATCGGAAGCCCTGCGATGACGACGCGCGGCATGACGGAGGCTGACTTCGTTCGTGTCGCCGATCTAATCGATCAAGGCGTCCAAATCGCGATCGATATCAAGAAGAAGACGGAAGGTGGTAAGTTAAAGGACTTCAAGGCGTACTTGGATGAAAACGACGTCCCGGCCATCGCGGCGCTCAGAGCCGAGGTTGAAGCCTTCGCCGATGAGTTCCATATGCCGGGAGGCCCGGTCATTTAAGGCGTTACCGATACGTCGTACTGTTTTACACTACTATTAACAACACGGTTTTACAATACACACATCTGAACTAGAGAACATCGTTCGCGTCGTCACTCTTCGCTAAAGTCGAAATCTAACGGAAGCGTCGTGAAGTCTCCCGGCTCCAAGACTCCGGCTCTCTCGAGCGTCAGCGATCCGAACGACTCTCGATGCAGCTCTATCACCGTGCAACCGAAGAACGCAAACATTCTCTTCACTTGATGAAACTTTCCCTCCGTCAACCGTAAGCGCGCTTCCGTTTCGTCGTCCATTAATTCACAGACTGCTGGCTTGCACGCCTTGGTCTCGCCCTCGAGCGTCAACTCGCCGCTCGCGAACACCTCGACGGCGTCTCGCGGTATCGATTTGTCCGTCTTCACCCTGTACCACTTTCCAATCTCCTTCTTCGGCGTCGTGAGCGCGTGCACGAGCGCGCCGTCGTCGGTGAGTAACAACAACCCGCTCGTGTCTTTGTCCAACCGTCCGACGCTCTCGATCCCCGGCTTGCGGCGTCGCCAGCGCTCCGGCAGCGCGTCGTACACGCTCGTCCCCTCTCTGACGTCGTGCGAGCACACCACCCCTCGCGCCTTGTGCATCGCGATGAGCAATCCGTCGACGTGTTCGAGCGTCTCGCCGTCGACGCGCACGTCCGCCGCCCGCGCCTTGGCTTTCCCGCTCGTCGCGCGCGTCGTCGCCCGCGCGCCGTCCGTCGTGACGACGCGCTCGGCGATGAACCTCGCCGCGTCCGCGCGCGTCGTGAGCCCGAGTCGCGACAGCAGCGCGTCCAGGCGCTCGATCTTCGTCGTCGTCGCGTCGCGCGACGAGCTTTTCGCCGCCGCGCGCGCGCGCGACGGCCGCCGCGTCGTCGCCGTCGCGCGCGTCCGCGCGACGCTCGCGCGCGCGCGCATCGCGCGCGTCGCGCGGCGTTTTGTCGTCGTCGGGCCGAGGCGGCGGCGCGTCGTCGTCACAATCGCGCGCGTCGAGTCGCCGCGCCGGAGGCTCGTCGGAGGCCGTCGACGCGCATGCGAACGAGACGCGCGTGAACGATCGGCGCGCGGCGACGCCGACGCCCGGGACGCGCGCGGGCGCGAACGCTCGCGAAGAATAATGGGAATCACCGGGTATAACAAGTACCTCCAACGCGAATTCAACGGCGCGTTCCTGCGCGGAGGAAAGCACAAACGGCAGCCGAAGCGGTACGATCACGTGTACGTGGACGTGAATAATCTTCTGCACGTCGCGGCGCACAACACGAACAGCGAGCGGTCGTTTTTTAAAAAGTTGTTCACGCTGCTGGATAACAGGTTGACGAAGACGAATCCGAGGCACAGCGTGACGTTGGCGCTGGATGGACCGGCACCGATGGCGAAGACGATCACGCAGAGACGACGGAGGATTCGACTGAGCGCGGGGGCGGCGACGCCGCTGAGCGATGATATGAGCAAGCTGTTGAAGATTGGAATCACGCCGGGGAGCGTGTTGGCGCTGAAAATTGACAGGGCGTTGGAGTATTACGTGGCGCGGAGGATGTTGCGACGCGATCACGCGGGTTCGCCGGCTGATAATGTGCTGTACGAGATATCGAGCATGCGCGTGGCGGGAGAGGGGGAGATTAAACTCGTCAAGTCGATTCAACAGCGATTGCAGAACCCGCGGTTTCAAGGGCACTCGCACTGCATCGTGACGGAGGACAGCGACGCGTTATTGCTCGCGATGACGCTCTTCGGGCAAGGGCAAAAGGCTCGATACGCGTCAAACGAGCAGTTTCAGGTGTACGTTTTGAGCGGAAACGTAGTTTTCAGCGCGCGGCTGTTTGATCAGTTGCTGCTGCAATCGTTACCAAAGGGTGCGTCGCTCGACAGCGCCAGGCGCGATTTCATCGGGTTGTCGGCGATGATGGGGAACGATTACATCACCGGCAGCAAGCTCGGGGCGAAGACGAGCTGGAAGGCATACTTGGAAATGCGAGGCACGTATCTCTATCGCGATGATCCGCTCTTCCCGATGCCCGCGAATCAAGAGCTAAGCGCGCAAGCAAAGCCGGATGGCTCTGGATATAAAAAGAAGCAAAAGAGCGCGACGGGAATTCAAACTTCGGTGAATTGGCCGTTCTTAAAGCAACTGTCCTTGAAACTCGCCGATGTATCGTATGCGGCAAAATCGCAAAGTAAAGCGCTGGCCAGTGCTTCTAACCCCGCTCAGAATGACGCAAAGAAGAAGCGCGTGTACGACTACTTGTACGGCATCGAGTGGATGCTCAACATGTACTACCAAGGAGAATGTACCGACTTTAGCTTTTATACGTACACGCAAGGACCGGACATGATGGATTTTGCGTCTATTGGTGACGAGTACGACGTCTCGTGCGATCCGCTCCGCGATCTCAAGCGCGCGGAGGCGAGTTTTTACAATTTGCGACCGATCACGCCCTTGGCGTACTCGCTCGCCGTGATTCCCCGAGGCGGTAGGGCACAGATATCGAAAAATGTTCGCCAGCTCGTCGACCCTGGATCGCCCATACGAGAACTATTTGCGCTGGATTACTGTCCACAGTGCATCAATCATCGCATTCACGTCTCGCCAATGGAGAACGCGTTGCAAAACTCGCTCACGGGGGCGGATCCCGGCTTCGCCGAGGTAGTGCCGTCCAACGCACAATTTTCAAAGTACTCTAGATACACCGATGACGAAGGATACATCATTCACCCCGACACCGGAGAGTACATGTCCATGGATGAAATGCGTAAAGAGGTGAAGGAGCTCAATCGCATGCATTTGCATCACTTGCACACCGCCAAGCAGCATGTGCACACGGATCCCATTTGTTTGCCCACGCTCGAAGCCGCGGTGGCGCGAGCAAGCGCGGACAATCTGCTCACCGAAGACGAAGAGATGCTGCGGACGTTGGCCTCCCCCGTGTTGTTTTGGCGTCACGCTATGTACGACCCTAAGGATCTGGACGCGCGCGACTTTGCGAGTGAAGAAGAGCTCACTGAGTGGCGCTCGAAAACCGTCCCCGACTCTCGATTCGAGATTCTCGACAAGCGCAGCGTTTACGAGCTCAGAAAGTTTGATGGTGACGTCGGTGATGTCATGCGACGATGGGGTTGCGATAACGACGCGTTCGCGCGATTCGACAGCGAGATAGCCGAAGGACGAACTCACTCGGGTACGCGAACCGTCGGCAAGACTCGAAGCGCGTTGGACGAGCGACTGCAACAGTGGCGTAACGAGCGTCGCGGCGTCGGTCGTGTAGACGACGCGAAATCTACGAGCGATACCAACATCAAAACGAACGATGCCAACGGCGCGGCGTCGTCTTTGGCGCCGAACAGCGCTCCTAAACCGCGCCTGGGCAGCGCAAGCAGCAGGCGTCGAAATTTCAGCAAATCTCCTCGCGCTCCCTCGGCTTTCGCCCGCGTCGCCACGGCGCACTCGCGCGGTGTATTCTAAGTACAGCATTTATTTCTAAGTGTAGCATTCATTTTTTAAAACAATCGTGATATCAAAACAGCACTGAACGGAGTCACCGCCAGGGCCGCCGACGCCGCAGAGTCCGCCGCGCGTCCTCGACCGCAGATCCGTTCCGCGTCGCTTCGATCGACCCACCCGCGATGTCGAACAAGCGTTCCCGGGACCAAGGCGGAGAAGAAGCCGCAGAGGACGACGAGCGCGCTTCGCGGCGTCCAATCCTCGACGAGTCATTTTTCGACCGTCCGAGTGAACCGACGTCGCGCACGGCCGAGGACCTGCTCGCGCAGGCCGAAACGCGCGCCGGAGTGACGAACGATGACGTCGCGAACGATGGTGACGGCTCCGCGGGCGCGATCGACGCGAAACACGTGCGACGGTTGGTGTTGGCGTTTGAGCGCGCGTACGCGGAGAACGTCAAGGCACGGGCGAAGTACGGAAACGAACCTCGGAAATTCGCAGAGAGCGAGATCGAGCTGGATTGCGAAGTGAAACGGTTGGGAACGCTCGCGAGCGCGCCCGAGTTGTACGAAGAGCTGGTGAAGTTGAACGCGGTGCCCAGCATGGTGGCGGTGTTGGGACACGAAAATGAAGACGTCGTCGCCGACGCGTTGGAGGTTTTGAGAGAACTCACGGATTCGGACGCAGTAGAGAGCGATGAGAACGGAGGAAATGCGCTGGCGAATGCGCTGCGGGAAAGTGGTGGGTATCAAGCGCTGTACGCGGCGTTGACACGGTTTGAGGACGCGAGCGGTAAACTAAAGGCGACGTCGAGCGAGACGTCGAACGCGGTGTCGTCGGTGTTGGGCATCGTGGAGAATTTAGGCGAAATCATGGGCACTCAAATCGATGACGCGAGCGGAGAGTCTAGTAACAAAGCGCTAGAAGGGTTTTGCGAGGAAACCGACCTGTTGAAATGGCTTTTGAAACGCGTGGAGAAGAAGCGTGACGTCGATCAAAACAAGCTGTATGCTTCGGAAATTTTAGCCATTATTTTACAGAGCAGCGCGAAATGTCGCAAGCAGTGCGTGGATATGAACGGTTTAGAGAGCTTATTACAAGCGGTATCGGCGTATAAGAAGCGCGAGCCCGAAGACGACGGCGAAAAGGAGCTCGTGGAAAATTTATTTGATGCTATATGCGCCGTCGCCATGGTTCCCGAGAACAAGGCGCAATTCGTCGAGTTTGAGGGCGTTGAACTCATGTTGATATTGCTGAATGGAACGCGCGGGGACGCAAAAAAGACGAGTTTTGCGTCGCTACCTGCACTGAAGTGTTTGGATTACGTGTTGAGCGGGAACAAAGACGCGTGTAATCGCTTCATAGATGGTCTCGGGTTGAAGAGTTTGTTTTCCATCTTTATGGGCCGCAACGCGAAAGCGGTTCGCAAGACGTTCGGTAACGAAGCCGCGCTCGAGCAACAAACACGTTCGAGCAGCGTCATCTGCTCGCTGTTCAAGCACGTCGATAACACCGATCGCCGCGACAGGCTTTGCGCGAAATTCGTCGAACAAGACTACGCCAAGTGCGATCGACTCGTAGAGCTTTGGGTGGAATTCGCCAAACGCGTGAGCGCGGAGCAAGCGCGTCTGGAAAACGTTGACGAAGATCTCGGCATCGATCTCACCGAAGAGGAAGAGTATCTCCAAAAACTTGACGCCGGTTTGGCCACCCTCGAGCACCTCACCTTGGTCTTCGCCCACCTCTGGGCAACCGACCACGCGCCGATCATGCGCCGGCTCTATCTCGACGCCT
>Ga0222715_10005297_pt1 | contig 11009 bp, 7 predicted proteins | sample C33_9DmetaG_FD_165056 | JGI IMG/M metagenome (GOLD analysis project Ga0222715, IMG submission 165056) | Estuarine water microbial communities from San Francisco Bay, California, United States - C33_9D | ecosystem: Environmental > Aquatic > Marine > Unclassified | place: USA: California... | reverse complement strand
CACACCATCAGGAGCTCAAGCAGTAATGGAATGGGCAAGACTATCTTACGAATCAGTTACTGGACGTGCTGGATACTCTGACTTCTACAAAAAAGATTTAACACTTAACGTTTTAGGTCCTGTAGGAGACATCGTATCAGAATGGATAATCAAAGGAGCATTCATTAAAACTATGTCACAAGGATCATTTGACTGGTCTGCACCTGAAGCAGTTGAATTAACAATGACAGTTGCAATGGACTATTGCGTATTGAATTACTAATATTAGCCTTAATATAAATGAAAGCTCGATTAATTTCGGGCTTTTGTTGTTTTAGAAATATATTACTCGTATATTTATATTTAGAACTAGTTTTAATTAATAAAATTTATGGAACAAACACAAAAATTCCCAACAGAGGTAGTAGACTTGCCTTCAAAAGGAAAACTTTACCCGAAAGAATCACCACTAGCATCAGGTACAATCGAAATGAAGTACATGACAGCAAAAGAAGAGGATATCTTAACAAATCAAAACTTTATAGAAAGAGGAGTAGTTATCGATAAATTATTACAAGCATTAATTGTAGATAAGACAATCGAATATAATCAACTGCTTGTCGGAGACAAGAATGCTTTACTAATTGCAGCACGTATTTTAGGATACGGTAAAGATTATGAGTTTGATTATGCAGGAGAGAAAGAAACTATCGACTTATCGTTATTAGAAAATAAACCTCTTGCTAAAGATATCGAAAAAGCAACAGAAAATAATTTTAACTACACCTTACCTACATCAGGAACAGTTATAACCTTTAAATTATTGAATCACGGTGATGAACAGAGAATTGATGCAGAAGTAAAAGGGTTAAAGAAGATTAATAAAGAATCATCTGCAGAATTATCTACCAGACTAAAACATATGATTATAGCAATCAACGGAGATGCCGAGAAAAAGAACGTTAGATCCTTTGTAGATAATCAATTCCTTGCAAGAGACTCTAGAGCGTTTAGAAACTATCTTAGAGACTTTCAACCAGATGTAGATATGAAGATATATCCGGAAAACGGACCAGAAGGGGGGATAGATATCCCTATTGGGGTTAACTTTCTTTGGCCTGACGCTAACCTATAGAGTATCGGTATTTAAACAAATACATGAAATAGTCTTCCACGGTAAAGGAGGGTATGACTTCGATACAGTTTACAATATGCCGATATGGTTAAGAAACTTCACTTTCAAAAATATACAAGAATTTTATGAAAAAGAAAAAGAGGAGTATGATAAGGTTAATAAGAAATCTCAAACACTGAAAGGTAATACGATTAAAAAGCCTACATATAGTACAAGGGCTCGCAAATAACGCGAGCCTTAACTATTTATAATAAATTAAACCTGTAGATGGCCGATAATGTAAATAAGTATAGTAGAGAAGAAGCTAATAATGCTAACTCAATAACTCAATCTGCTAGAAGTCTTACTGAAGAACTAAAAGATCAGTTAGGCGTACGTTCGCGGTTAAATGAAACTCAAAAAGAAACACTTAATCTTGCTAGATCATTACAAAGATCTGCACAAGAGAATACAGTTGAAATCGGTAACGCCGGGAATATTGAAAGACAGATTGCAAAAGATATTAAAATCCGATTAGGTATCACCAGAGAGTTAAAGGATCTCACCCAAGGAGCCAATAAAGCATCAGCAACTAGTCTAGAAAATGCAACAAAAATAACCAAATTAACCAAAGAGATTCAGAGACTAGAAAAACTGCGTATAGGCCAAACTGGAACTATAGCCGCTAGAATTGACAATCTTATAGCTAGAAAAGAAGCAGAACTCTTTACCGGCAAACTATCTAGAGATACTGACGCACAAAGAATTGCACTACTACACGGAATGGTAGATGTAAGCGATACACTTATAGATCAAAGAAAACAAGAAGCAGAAACCCAGAAAGATATTAACGATAAAATGGGGGTAACTGGTGCTTTAGTAAAGGGTACAGGAGCATTAATGGAGAGATTAGGTATGAGATCCGGTATTTTCCAAGACGCTATGAAGGAATCTGCAGAAGCTATGAGAGAGATGGCTGAAGACACTGTAAGAGGTACAGCTAAATTCAGCAAGCTACAGATTATGGCTAAAGGATTCTCTAAGATAGCTAGTGGATTCGGAAAAGCATTATTTGACCCATTCACACTCATAGCTGCTATGGTATCTAAGTTCTTTGAACTAAACGCAGCAAGCACAAAACTACAACAACTCACCGGACAAAACGCAGGATTTCAAGCTGCCCACAATCAAAGTCTAGCTTCAGGAGCTCAAATTATGGGCTTAATGGCTGAAATGACAGAAAGAACCGGGGTCGCAGCACAAGCTATGTTCTCCTCCGAGGACTTAGGAAGACTAGCAGAAGCACAGAACCTATTAGGACTCTCTGCTGAACAGGCATCTAATCTCGGAATGTTCTCAAAAGTATCTGGTACATCTATACAAGGATATAAAGAAGACCTCGTAGAAAGCGTTAATAATTTCAACGCTATGAATGATTCTGCAGTAGCTCATGGAGTAGTAATGAAGGACGTGTTAAATGCTTCTGCAGACGTCGCTATGTCTCTAAATGGAAACCCCGGTAGAATCGCCAAAGCAGCAGCAGCAGCCAGGAAACTAGGACTAGATCTTGCTAAAGTAAATCAAATAGCAGACGGTTTAATGGATTTTGAAACTTCTATAGGAAACGAATTAGAAGCACAACTACTTACAGGGAAAAATATAAACCTATCTAAAGCAAGAGAATTAGCACTAAATAACGACTTAGAAGGAGTCGCTAACGAATTAGCAAAAAACGGAGCATCAGCAGCAGAATTTGCAAATATGAACCGCATACAGCAAGAAGCTATAGCAAAAGCTATGGGAATGAATAGAGAGGAGATGGGTAGAATGCTCATCAATCAAAAAGGTATGAACAATCTTTCTGCTGAACAAAGAGCTAAAATGAGAGGAGTAACCCTCGAACAGTTAGAACAAATGGAAGCAGCAGAATCACTAAAACTAGCTTTCTCAAAAATTGCAGAACCACTTGCAAGTATCTTAAACACATTATCCCCTATACTGACAATGCTTGCTAAAGCACTATCGTTTGTAGCACCTTTCGCCCCTTATATATTACTAGGGGTAAAAGCATTCCAAATGCTTAACTCTGGTATCTTAGGCAGTCTTACTAATATGAAAAAACTACTTAAAAACACTTCCCTATTTGGTAAGCTTTATAAGGGAGGTCAATTCATGCCTGGAGGAGGAAGAGCAGCAGCAGGAGGACAGAGAGCAGGAGGATTGATGCAAAAAATATTTAAAGGCACTGGAGATAAGACTAAAGAGTTGGTGGAAAAAACCAAAGGTGCTGATGGTAAAAAAGGTAAGGGTATTAAAGGCTTCCTTAAAGGACTAGGAGATGGATTAGCATCTATCGGTAGACAGATTAAAGATGTAGTTAAAGGAGCTTTAGCTTTAGGTATAGCAGGAGTAGTTTTAGGAGGCTCTTTTGCACTAGCATTACAAATGGTAAAAGACGTAGATCCGGCTCAAATGCTTGCATTTGCTGGTTCGTTATCTATGTTAGGGTTAACATTAGCTTTACTAGGTCTAGTTGGAGGGCAAATTATTCAAGGAGCATTAGCTATGGGGATATTAGGAATAGCTCTTATTCCTGCAGCATATGGATTTAGCTTACTAAAAGATATTGACCCAGGACAGATGTTTGCTTTTGCTGGTGCATTAACTGTATTAGGATTAGCAGCAGCAGGATTAGGATTTTTATTTCCTTTTATAGCAGCTGGAGCAGGAGCAATTGCACTACTAGGAGCAGCACTAATACCAGTAGCTTATGGATTTGCAGCATTAGGGAATACTCCAATAGAATCTATGATAGGTAAATTATCTGGGATAGCATCCATGGCACCTCAACTATTACTAGTCGGAGGAGCTCTAATGTCGATTGCAGCAGGACTAGGAGCGATAGCAATAGCAGGAATAGCAGCAATACCGGCACTAGCAGCACTATCTACATTTGCAATTGTAGTAACACCTCTAGCGATAGCTGCAGGAGGTTTATTTGGAGGAGATGGAGGAGAAGATAATTCTATGGCAGAAATATCTGCTAAACTAGATAAACTTATATCAGTAGTATCTAAAGGAGGGGATGTTTACTTAGATGGAAACAAAGTAGGCGATGCATTAGTATTAGGCTCTTATAAAAGTTCTTAACTTCTATTTATAATAAAACAATTAAATAATATATTATGGCAAACGGAATTTTATCAGACCAGCTACCTAACTCAACTCTAGGATTAGGCGGACAGACACCGGGACAAAACCCAGGAGCGGATCCAGAATCAACACTCCACTACGAATCATCATTAAATAATAACCCTGCAATTTTAAGACCAGCATCGGAGTTAGACCTGAACGGAGTAACACCTCCAAAGTATTCAGATAACTTACCAGGGTAGTCAATGGGGATCTTACAGAACTATAATGAAGGTAATATGGATGCCCTGCGTTCGGTCAAGTACTCCGAAACAGGGACACAGGCTCCTTATGTAGTAAAAGATATAAAGAACCCACCACAGAACAACGACAATACAATTGGCCTACAACTCAACACACGTATTGACGATACTTCCCGTATCGCTCAAATGCTTGTTGATAAACCAGGTTTAAAGTTTATAGGCAATCAAACACTACTAAACGCTTCTGAAATAGCAAGGAAAACAAAAGCAGCAGCTGATAAAAAAAGAAATCAAGAAGGTGGAGCAACGGCTGCAGGAGTGTTCTTAGCAGGAGCTGTAGGAGGATTAGATGCTACAGTAGCAGCAGCAGGACAAGTACTTAAAATTGTAGGATCAACCTTAGCTCAGGTTCCTGTAAACGGAACAGGTACACATTTTGTACGAGGATTCAACACCGACACTTACATTAATAAGTACTTAGGTTTCGGTTCCGTAAACGCTTCAGCAAGAGCACTACAAGGAGCACCGATAATTATCGACAACAATGGTAGCGAAGGATATAACGTACTATTTCCAAAAGAGAAATCTAATTTAATATCTACAAACCCTGAAAATAATCCAGAAAAGTTAGGATTAGGAGACACTAGTAAAAATAAATATAAAAACTCCGCTGAACTGAAACTATCACCGTTTTCAGGAGAATACACCTTTACATATAACGACGATTATGTAAACATTACAGGAAATCCATCTATACTAGCACAAGAAGGTAAAACTATAGGACAGGAAAACACAGGACCAGGCTTTACACCGCTAGCAAAATCAGCACTTACTCCTGCAACTAGTTCTTTTAATGACATCTCTGAAAATAAATTTTCTGAAAAGAATACATCTACAGGAACATCTACTAAAAATAATATAATAAATGTAAAAAACGAACCATACATAAGCTCGTTTTCAGGTAAAGAAATAACTCGGATAGTAGGTACAGATGGAAGTATCCCTTTAAGATCTAATATTGAAAAAGATACAATACGTAAATCTCCCAGACCAGAACAAAATACGACAGGAAGCTACAGCGGAACAACTAAAACTGTAAATATAGGGACTACAGGAAGTTTACAAGATTTTAGAAACCCTAATAGTGAGAATAACTTTCAAGGAGACCGCATCACAAACAACTACTCCCTAGACTACGGTTCATCTAAAATTAACAGAGAAACAAGAGTAGGATTAGGAGATCAAGGTAAGTATGTAAAAATAACAACAAATTACACTCAAGATCTAGGACTGAGCGATCGAATAAACGCTCAAGATATTATAACTAACCCAGAATCAGAAGAACTAGATACCGCTAAAAGAGAAATGCGAGATCTCATAAAATTTAGATTTGAAATCATAACACCAGAAGATAATACCTTCCTTTTCTTTAGAGCCTTTCTAACACAGTTTGATGATAGCTACCAAGGTAGTTGGGATACTACAAAATATTTAGGTAGAGCAGAAAATTTTTACACTTATCAAGGTTTTGAAAGAAGTATGAATATAGGGTTTAATATAGCAGCAGCTACTAGACAGGAAATGAAACCATTATATAGAAAAATGGCAGCATTAGCATCTGTTACAGCTCCAACATACGGAGCAGACGGTAAGTTTATGAGAGGGACTATAGCTAAAGTAACAGTAGGAGACTACATATATGAAGTACCGGGTATAATAGAGAGTGTAAACTATACATGGAATAGAGACTACAACTGGGAAATAGCTTTTCAAAATCCAGACAATGCTACAGACGATGATATGCAAGAGTTACCGCAAATTATGGATTGCAGCTTGACATTTAAACCAATCCACAATTTTATACCGCAAGCAGTTGGAAAAGACAGACTACTCCCGTATATTACTAATCCAGTCGCTAACGGCGCTAATAAAGCTATTTTTATAGATCAACCTCAGTAAGATATGCCGAATAGATATAGAAATATAAACACTTTAAAATCTACTAACAGAAAAGAGTATAGAAGTACTACCGTATATCCAGAAATACCGTTAAATGAAAACGACATATACGTGGTATCTTCCTATGGAGATAGGTACGATATATTAGCACAGGAATTTTATAGTGATTCAAACCTTTGGTGGATTATAGCAAGTGCAAACAACTACTATAAAGGATCTTTGAACATAACACCAGGAATACAGTTAAGAATACCTGCTAACAAAGACCGAGCTTTAGAGAATTTTGAGAATGTAAATAAAAGCAGGTAATGGGAAGAGAAGTTATAGGTTCAGGTTTCTCTGCAAAAGTTAAAAAACAACTACAAGCAAGAGAGTTATTATTTAGTTCTGTAAAGAGAGAAAACGATCAACTACTTTACATGAATAGTAATGGTGCATGGGCTAGACTAGTATCCAGCGTAAACACCTTAACAGCTGATGAGGTAAAAAAACTAGCGAAGTTTGAAGTAGGTCCTAAAGATGTAGAAGGTAGTAATTTTCTAGCATATAATAATATACTATTAGGAGGTACAAAAAAACAATCAGTTAATACCGAAAGCAACTACAACCTTAAAGGAGGTATAGATTTTACAAAAGGATATACACCTATCGTACTAAAAGACGATCAAACTATTGAAGCAGGAGACCTAAGAACAAGTCAATATAACAACTACAACTCATTAGGATTTAGACCAACACCAGGTATCGAAACAGTCTCTATAGAATCAAAAAATACTTACGGTACTTTAAGAGAAGCAAAAATAAAAATCACAGTCTGGACATTAGAGGATTTAGAGGTTATTCAAGCACTTTACTTAAGACCAGGATATTCAATGTTACTTGAATGGGGACATAGTATGTATATAACAAACAGTGGAGAACTAAAAAAAGATGGAGTAGGTCCCCTATATAATGGATTTTTAGATAATAAAAAACAGAATGGTAGGAGAATTGAGAAAGATTTAAATACAAAAAGAGAAGAAAACGATAACAACTACGACGCAATGTACGGCTACGTTAAAAACTTTAATTGGAGTTTTAGACAAGATGGAGGGTATGATTGTGAAGTAACTTTAATCTCAAAAGGTTCCATATTAGAATCAATGTCTATTAAGTTTAACCCCTCTAATAGTTTGGAGCTAGAAGATGACGAGAGTAAAGATACAAGAGAGTTAGTTAGTCCTTTTCACAAATTTTTTCATGATTTAGCTAAAGTAAAAGTTACTAAATTTGATAAAAAGACCCTAATAGATAAACTACATTCATCAGAAAAAAACAATTATACAAAACTTCAAGATTTTAAAGGGTACTGGCTAGACTTAGACACCTCAGGAGACTTAGACGACTTTGAAGATAGAGGACAGTTTATAACTTTAAGGACTCTTCTCGATTTTTATAATAATTACGTATCTCCTGTAAATCCTGCAAGTGAAGACCCGTTAGATGCAGGAGAGTATAAACTAATAAAGTACTACACAGGACAGACAGACTCAGAACCTACCGGGCCTTACGAACAAATTGCAAAATACGTTACAACAGATAGTCACTTTTCAATAGATCCTATGAAAGGTTTACTCCCTAAAGAGTTTACCGCTCCTGGAGAGATAAGAGATCTTACAACAGCCGGTGAAGTAAAGACATTCCTAGGAGGGCTCCTATTATCTAGCCCCTTAACTACGGGGTTAGGAGCATTAATAACCTCAACTGCAGGAACAGAGCAGAAATTAGACATAGGAGAGGTAAACGAAATAAAAAAAGAATTAAAAAAACAAATAGTAAAGGGGGAATCTGATGATATACTCAATATATTTATCTCTACACATTACCTATCTACAACAATCGATAACTTACTTAAAACAGAAAGTACATCAGATCATACTATGCAAGCGTTTGTTAGTAAGATATTAAGCACGTTAAACGATAGCTTAGGAGGTATAAACGACTTTGACCAATACTATGACGAACAACAAGATCTCTGGTATATTATAGATAGAAAAAAAACACCTAGTACTAAAAATAAGAATGATGATGGAGAACTTCCTTCGAAAATATCACTCACAGGACTTAGATCGACTGTTAGTGAACTAAGTATAAGTAGTAAAATATCTAATGAAATAGGAGCACAAGTATCTATAGCTGCACAAGGAGCAGGAAACAACTATAACGAAGATGTAAGCACTTTATTAAAATGGAACTCAGGATTAATTGATAGAACTATCCCTATCAAGTCAATAACTCAAGAAGATTTTGACGATCAAAATAAAGCTGCTGCAGAAAGAAAAATAAAACAACTTAAAAAAACAGTAGATTGGGCGGAGGATGTAACAGATGTATTTGATGAATTTAGTGAAGGAGGTCAAAATAGTTTGCAAGATATTGACTATGAAGAAGGAGATCATGATAACTTAAAAAGTGGGCATAAAGAATACTGTAGTAAGTACGTTTTAGACGAATACTACAAAGATCCAAATGACCCAAAACCACCTCCAGGAGTTATCCCAGTAGAATTATCATTTAAAACCATAGGTGTAGGGGGTTTAAAAATAGGTCAAGCATTCACTATAGAAAAAGGGATACTACCTAAAAGTTATAGTGATAATTTTGGATTTATACTAACAGGATTATCTCACGATATAAGTGGAAATAAATGGACGACATCTATAAAAACCCAATTCTACAGTATCGAAAAAACACCTTTAGATGAGTGTAAAGAAATAACACCAAACCCAACACCAAACCCAACACCAAACCCAACACCTGTAGTGGACCCAGAACTAGACCCAGCCCCTCAAGTAAATACAAGTAAAGTAGGAGCTATTGGATATTCATCATCACCTTTAGCTAGAAAACTACAGAAAGAATTAAATTTTAACGGATTATTAGATTTAAGTATTTTAGAACCTATTGGAGAAGACATTGGCGCTGCAAGATACTATATTAACCCAAAAACAGGTCAACCAGAATATATGCTTCACCCTATAGCTGCAAAAGCATGGTACGGATGGAGAGATGAAATGAAAACACAAGGTGTATTTTATAGTGTATCGAGCGCATATAGAAACTCCCAACACCAGGGAGGATTAGATACAGGCAGATCTGCTTCACCAGGAAAATCTCCACATGGATGGGGAGGAGCATTGGATTTTAGAAACCTATATAGACAAGTTGGAGGAAGTACAAACCCAAGTACTAACCTAAACGGAAGAATACAATCTACCGATTATAGAAAAATGGCAGAAATAGGAAAAAAATACGGATGGTACAATCCATGGAGACTCAGCGACAATGGAGGTACAATGGATGAAATGTGGCATTGGGAGTACTGGGGTAACGTTTAAACTTATATAAAAAATGTATTTACCAAAACATCAATTTGTTGAAATAGCTACTAACTTAGCTCCTTTCTTACTAGATAAGAACGGAACAAGATACAGTAAACCGACTGTAATAAAAACATCAGCTAACGAATACTACGACGCACCAGAATCCGACCTAGCATTTGGTAACTTCTCTAATGCAGAAAAACTAATAATAAACAGTACAGAAGGTACATTTGAAGAAGCAACTACAATCCCCTCTACACCTTCATTACCAAAACCAGCCAAAAGAGATTATGAAGCAGGTATACTATTTAGGTACTTTCTACAAACAAGTAATAGTAAAATTATAGAAATTTCAAAACAGTTATTTGATAGTAAATCAAAAAATAAACGTAATTTTGAAAAAATAGCAAAATTGGAGTGGAAACTAGAAGGACCTGTAAGCGACATAACAGTAAACGGGAATGTATTTAAAGGAGCAAGTAATGTAAATAAAGAAGCTGTAATGGAGTTAAACAAAACAATGAAAGGGATAAAAGATATAGTAACTAATTATTCTCAATTTGTACCTGAAACTCCTGCAGATAAAATGGAAAGAGAAAAACCTAAACAAGTTAAAACATCTTTCGATATACCTTCTCCTTCTAAGAAGTTGTAGATTAAATACTTTCTACATATATTACATATAGCCAAAGGTTATAAGAATGTTTTATATAATAGAATCAGAAGAACAGCAAAATACTTTAATAAATTTAATTGAGGGTACAACTTGCTTTATAGATGTTATCACTACTAATGACTTTTACCACCCTAAATTAACATCTACAGTAGGAGTATACATAAGACCGGTAATAGACGCTACAGGATATGTAATTCCAATCAACCACAGCGATTGCTTAAATATAGATAAAGAACGTGTCTATGAAATACTAAAAAAACCATCATCAATATATACACTAAATAAGAAAGACTTACTATATCACTTTAATTTACAAGAAGCTATAGATGTATCTTTACTATACTCTATGGAGTATTATAAGAAATTAGAATATAAATACAGCAATAGTAACATAGACTGGTTTTATAGAAAGTATGAAAGCAAATCTGATATAAATACACTAATACCTATCACTAAATTATATGAAAGATGTGAAGAAAAATTTACTTCAATAAAAAGCTATATTGATGAAATACATATATCTG
>Ga0222715_10005293_pt1 | contig 11013 bp, 13 predicted proteins | sample C33_9DmetaG_FD_165056 | JGI IMG/M metagenome (GOLD analysis project Ga0222715, IMG submission 165056) | Estuarine water microbial communities from San Francisco Bay, California, United States - C33_9D | ecosystem: Environmental > Aquatic > Marine > Unclassified | place: USA: California... | reverse complement strand
TGCTGGATTCTTTCAATTTTTTCTTGCCAGTGTTTCCGCCAGTTCCCAACTTATTTACCAAGTCCACTTGCTGCAAGTGGTCACTATTTAAATAAGACATGGTTGTTTGAATCGACTGATGGCGCAATAGTTTTTGAACCTGAACAGGATTTGAACTTTCACCAGATAATAGTTCAGTCGCAACCGTAGAACGAAACGAGTGCAACGGTTTCGCGTTTTCAATGCCTACCTTTAGCAGCGCCTTCCTCATGGATTTGGTCAAATCCCCAAGCGAACTATAAAGAGGATTACCTTTGCCGTTGTCCAGCACATAACGCTCGCCTTGAATATCCTGCGCCTGAATAAAATCTTTTAAATCTTCAGCGATTGGAATGATTGCGTCTTTCCGACCTTTGACTTTCCAATCTCGCGTTGAGCGCAGTTCAATTCGGTCTGGATAAACATTGTCCCATTTAAGCGCCAGCAGCTCGCCACCACGCATTCCAGTGAATCGCAAAAACCACCAAGCCCGAAGCAGCGCTAGAAACCGTCTTCGTCTAGTTTCCTGCCAGCCTTGTTCTAAGTGTTGCCGCAAATCTTCGAGTTGTTCTTGAGAGAAGACAGCAGGCAGCGGCTTGGACGAGCGAACCGATTTGACTTTAATCGCAGCAGGAAGGAAGCCCTGCTCCCAAGACCAGTTAAGAATCGCGCGAACTGCTCGAAGATAAGAGTTACAACTATGGTCGCCTAATCCGGCTTTTCTTAATGAGAGAACCAACTGGTCTGTGAATTTTGACGAGTGCAACCGAATCCGATAATCGGCTACAATCTTTTGATAACGACTGAGCTGCTGCCGATACTTATTAACCGTCCGTTCGTCACGATTCGCCTGTACATGCGCTAGGAACAAATCCAACAACTCACTGAAAAACAAACCTTGTTCATCAGTTGCTCGCTCGACTTCTCGACTCAGCTTTTCTTTCAGCTTCAAGAATCGCTCGACCAGCAGAGCGTTCAACTCGTCAGGCTCTAATCCTTCAGCTTCCACAAAACGAATCAGAACTCGACGGTATCTTTTCTTGTTAATCCACAACTGACCAACATAAGCCTTTTGCCGTTGGTCTGAGACGATTTCGTTTTTGTGGCTCAATATGTAACTTTTCGGGGGGGGGGGGTAGCTTTTTTGTAACAAAATTAACAAAAAACAGGCAGACCGCTACTTTACTGGTCTTCAACCCTCAGATTTGACTGATTGCCCAGTTGTCCGGCTGATTGACCCATTCTGGTGCAATTGTCGGCTGGTATTTTTTTTTGTCTTCTTCAAGCCTCTCAATCGTTTTTTCCAGCCGATCTATGTAGCTTTGCTGAATTGTGATTGTCCGCTCTTTCTCTTGCAGTAACTGCTTCTCAGAATTCAAGTTGATCGTTGTATCTGTTCTGTTCATTTCTGCCTTCACCTCTTCATAAAAGTCCAAGCCAAAAACTTCCTCAACTTTCTGCAATATTTTTTTTGCTGGATGGCCTCTGCGAACTCGACTGACCTCGCTTTTGTCCAAATTAAGCTTTTCACCTAACTTGTAATCAGCATTGATTTGAAGTTTTTTCTTCAAGATTTCAATGACTTGCTGACCTTCCATAAAAAACCACGCAAAAAGTGCAAAAAAAGCGTTGATTTAATTTTCAAATTTCTGCAATATTTGAAGAAACAACGCTGAACGGTAAACGGTAAACGGTATTACAGCACAGAATGGAACTACTTACAACACTAGAATTGTCCAAGCTTTCAGGCATTTCTGTTGACCAGTTGCGGACTTGGCACAGAAAGAAGAAGTTTGCAGATTTTTCAAAACAGTTTGTCTCCAAAGGCGCAATTCTCTGGGACAAAAGAATTTTGCAGAAGTTGCAGAATGATTGACGAAGAACTGAGAACCGAACTGGCTGAAATCAAGAACATGATTTCAGAGCACAATCTTATTTTGCAGAAGTTGTCGAAGCAGATTTCCGCTGACGTTGCTATTCAGGCAACGCAAGCAGAAAGAGCGGTTGAACTCAATCGCTTACGGCAAACCGCAAGCCGTGTTACTCAAAAATTGCGGACTAACTAGAAGAGGAACATGGCAATTCATAAACAAAACGAAATCTGGACTCAAAGTTACCCAAACACAATCACTTCAGAGCGTTATCGTCTGAACATTGAAACAGGTGAATTCAAGAGAATCAAAAAACGATTCTCCATGGCAGGAGCCAATGGCTCAGGTGAAGTCACAAAGCAACTTTCTGAAAAAGCTTTGCACTTTATAAAAAGACTAATTCAGCCAGATTTGCGCATGATCTGGGATTGGCAAGAAAAGGAACTAATCGCAGAAGAACGAAGGCAAAGAAGGGCTGAATGGAGAAAGCAATATCAAGAAGATTTAGTCCATGGCATATGGACTAAGGAAACCTATTACAGCAGTTAAAGCAGTTAAAGCAAAACGCAGCCTCTTCGTGGGCTGCCTGTTGACTGAGCCATAGTTATTTCAACTCATTGACCGAGTTGGACGGTTTGGGAGAACCGGCTGGAGCGCTATGGCTCATTGAGCAGTCTACATGGGGAAAACAAACGTTGTTTTAGTCATAGGTCAGAGGGGTCTTTCCTAGCAGCTTGAGCAACGTTTCCCCACCACAACATGGAGTTGAAGCATGACCGTAAATCCTACCGTTCTCACTGTGTTCGTCAAAGCAGAACAAAAGTCCAAGGCCAGAATCATAAATCACCACACCGCACCAAGGTGGAAACGCCTCTGGTGGCGAATCCGCTTGTATTTCATCAACAGGAAGTATGCGAACGCTCGAAAACTTCAAAGAAGAAACTCGCAGGTATGAGAGAGCGTATTGGGCAAGTGTTCGCCAGTCCCAAAGGCGCGAGCCCACCTTTTGCCAGTTATACGAATGCAGTCGTTGCGGAAAGCTGACGCACCAGAAGCATGAGCGAAACTGTTTAGATTTGAAGCCGCTAGACATAACAAAGGAAGAAAAGCTTCAGCGAATGGACGATCCATTCAACGAAGACACATGGGATTACGAGGCAATAATTGACGATTAAAACCTGCACGAATTGCGGCCTGAAGTTTTTGACCGAAGGCCAAGAAAAGGTTTGCGGAGAAATCTGCCTTGACGAGTTGAAGGCCAAGCATACAAAGCCGCAGTGTGTGATTTGCGGCAAGAAATTTAATCGCAAGTCCAGCAGCCACAAGACTTGTTCGCACAAATGCGGTTATGAGCTGAAGAAGCAAAACGCTGCACGTTATCGCGACAAGGTACGACCAGCAAAGCAAAAGATTGCCTGTGAACGTTGCAGCAAGCTGTTTTTGCCCACTCGTAAGGATCAGCGGTTTTGCGGCACTCGTTGCTATAACCAGCATTATAAAAAGACGGTAATTGTTGAGCCAAGACCATGCGTTGAGTGTGGCGAGGTGTTTCAGCCTAGGACTGAGCGAAACATTCTATGTAGTCACCAATGCCGTTATATCAACGACAAAAGGCGAGCCTACGTTCGAGGAACCATTCCTCGAATGCCTGGGACGTTAAAGCCCAAAGAATGCGAGGTTTGCCAGAAGACGTTTCAACCAAAAGCAGGTTCTCAAAAATATTGCAGTCCAACCTGCAACGGACTTGTCCACCTTAAGAGAAATCGCTCAAGGCTGGACCACAACAGACTTTTAAAGTGCTGGATTTGTTCAAAGCAATTTAAGCCAGTGACGAGCAAGTCGAGAGCAAAGTTTTGTTCCGCTGAATGCCGCAAAGTCCACTTTGGAAATAAGGCTGCTGAGAAAAGACAAGAGCTAGAGATTGAGGCCAAGAAGCAAGTTGAGGTCAAAGAGAAGTGGAATAACGCATCAGTCACCTCAACAGAAGTTCCGGCTGATTCAATTTATTCAGCGGAGATTCTGGCGTTCATCCGCAGAGGTGGACAGATCACGCAATACCTAAATCCAGTGTGGGTAGAAGGTTCAAAACCTTCTGAATATGAGGATGAATTTTCAATAAATTAAGCCTTCTAGTTATTCGGTTTTGCCCATCCTCCCTAAAAAAACGGGCAACCATTCATGTACCGGAGTAAGCGATAAAGCTTTTCTCAACTCAAGCTCAAGCTGGCTGGAAGGCGCGAATGAAAAAACCTTATGAAAAGGAGATTCGCCACTAAAACACAACGCACCAACCTTTACATTTTACAAGATGGACTTTGTGCCATCTGCCAGACCAGCTTGGGAGACTCATTTGAAGTCGACCACATTCAGCCATTCAGCGAAAAAGGAGTCACAGAGATATGGAATCTCCAAGCCTTGTGCAAAAGTTGTCATTTAGAAAAAACGCTCGCGAAGGCCAGCAAGCAGTATTTGACGAAGTACAAAAAGGATCTAAGTATCTAAACATAAAGCTTCCAACAGGATATGGGAAAACTTTTGTTTGTTGTGGATCCTATTCGCTTTTAAAGCATCAAGGAAGAGTCAATCGACTGCTGGTTATCTTTCCGTCTGTAAGCCAATTGGAGCAATTCAAAGAAGGTGGATCCAAGGATTTAGAAGACGCAAGTGTAGATGGGAATCTTGCTGTTTATGATGTGAGTTATTGGGGCATTAAGTTAATTAACAGACACAAAAGAAACGAAGCGCAAATTTTTGCGATAACCGTTCAAGCCTTAACTCAGCCAAACGGACAAACCATTGTTCAAGAACTGCTAGCTTCTGGTGGTCGCTGGATGCTTTGTGTTGATGAATATCATCATTATGGGATTGATGCCGTTTGGGGCAAGGCAGTGCTTAGTCTTCCGGTTGAGTTCACTTTGGCAATGTCTGCCACACCAAACCGAAAAGACAATGACAGTGCCTTTGGTGAGCCTCATATAATGGTGAAATATCGGGATGCTAAAGATGAAAAAGCCGTAAAACCTTTAATTTCCCATTCTTACGTTTACACCTTGGATGTGCGGAATGAAGAAGGTGATGTTGAATCCTACAGCACTAGTGAATTGATTAAGAAGGCTGGAGGTGAATCACCTGAAAAGATAGACGCCTTTTTGATTACAAGAAAAATGCGTTGGTCGCCTAAGTATGTCAGCCCACTTGTTTCCATACCGTTGGAAAGAATGATTCGGGAAAGAGTCAACACTGGCTTTCGATTGCAAGCGATTGTTGGGGCAATGTCTGTTTCTCATGCTGAAATGGTTTGTCGGCAGATTAGTGAAATCTTTAAGGATGTTCTTTCTGTTGATTGGGTAGGCACTGGCGAGGACGGTAGAAGCAACGAAGAAAACAAGAAAATCCTAAGAAAGTTTTGCCCACCGAAAGACCCACTGACCGGAGAAAGAGAGCATACCTTGGATGTTTTGGTTCATGTTGGGATGGCAGGAGAAGGCTTGGATTCTGTTGATGTCTCAGAAGTAATTCATCTGAATTCAGCCTCATGGAACAACAGCAACGATCAAGAGAACGGGCGAGCTGCTCGCTACAGACCAGGAGTTACCGGACATATCAATTTCGATTCATCTTCTGAGTATGCGACTCAAGGTTATTTAGGCGAAGCTATCATGGATGCAATGGACCATGAAAAACCTAAGTCTGAAGAACAGGAAAAAGAACGTTCTGAACCTTCTGAAGAATACAAGGAACTGCCAGAAGAGCCAAAGATTCACATTGCCAACATTGACCTTGACCACATAAACAGTGGAGATCCTCAAGTGGTGACAATGAAAAAGATCATCACGATGAAGACGCCAGGACTAAGCGTTGATGATTGGAAAGATGAAAACCATTGGATCCATCAGGTTGCAGTCGAAGAATACAAAAGAATGATGAAGCAGGAAGCCGAAAAAATGAATCCTGAATCCATTGCTCGCCAGTGGCAGGAGAGCGTTAAAAACGCAACCTCAGTTGTGACACACTTGGCTGCAAAAGTTGTTGCACAAAAGTCTGAGCGATTTGAAAAAAGCATGATTGGCGACATTAAAAAGCGCATTAACTATCGCAAGAAAAGTGACTTAGGTGGAGTCAGTAATGAGGTAGAAACCTGCAAACAACACTATGAATGGCTCAAAGGTTTGGAATCAACCTTACAAAGTGGAGAGGTTCCTAAGTGGCTGCTGTAAGGATTGAAAGCGGAGAGTTCCCACTATTACGAAATGTTAATGTTCAAAATCAGCCTTGCAGAGCAGAAGTTTATGGTCAGTGGTCTAAATACATAAACTCTGATTTGCCTAAGATTATTGAGCATTTACCGGAAGTCATTGAAGACGTTTACGCTTACGAAGTTTGGAAGGACAAATACCTAGACTCACCAGAACAATTCTTTGAAAGAATTGGACTGTTTGGCCTAGACCTAAAGGAACCTGCAAAGCTTATTGATGAGCTTCGCAAAAAAGGACCATCCAAAAAAAAGCGTGAAATCATCATGAGAGCGCAGGAAGCCAAGAAGTTAAGAGAGAGAGGCCAGACCCAACAGCAGATTGCTGCTGAGTTGGGAGTGAATCAAGGAACTGTAAGCAGGGCATTATGCAAAAATTCTGTGCGCACAGAAAAAACGCATAAACAACCACGCACTTATTCACGCTACACCATCAACCAAGGAACGGACCCAACGGTTGCGGCTCAAAGGATCCGCGCCAAGTTTGGCGAAGAATATGCCCAAAAACTAAAAAAGGAATTATGAACAACGACAACCTTTTAGTCCAAGTTGCGCAGCAATGCGCTATTGAGCCATCAGAGCTGCAAGAAGTTCTAATGAAGACCGTGATGCCCAACAACTCAAAACCTGAGAATGTTACGGCTTTCCTGGCAGTTGCCAAACAGCACAACCTGAATCCATTGACGAGAGAAATCTACGCCTTTCCAGCCAAGTCTGGAGGCATCAGCGTTGTCATGAGTGTCGATGGCTGGAACAAGATTATGAATCAGCATCCGCAGTTTGACGGAATCGAATTCAATCATGCAACGGATGAAAAAGGCCAAGTGGTGAGCGTCACCGCAACGATTTACCGGAAAGACCGTCAGCGACCAACCGTGGTGACTGAGTTCTTGAGCGAGTGCAACACAGGAAGCCAACCTTGGAAACAATACCCCAGCCGAATGCTTCGCCATGCCGCAATGAAGCAAGCGATACGATTAGCCTTTGGCCTATCGGGCATCACGCCAGAACCGGACGCACAGGAAGAAGAACCACCAGCACCAAAAGTTGTGAATCCTGAAGGCTCACAAACCTTCTTTCTGCTGAAAGAACAGTTTGAGTCCTGCCAAACTCAGGAAGCACTCGAAGAGGCAAACAGTCTGGCAAATGCCTACGCCAAACGAGGTGACTTGAAAAAAGGCGAGGTGGACCGATTGAAGCTGATACAGAAACAGGTTGAGCAGGAAATTGCTCAGACGATGGCAACCGCAACTGAAGCCGCTTAAGAGGTAAGCATGATAGGCAAACGCATTGACGGACCTTACACTGTTATCGGTAACGCAGCCGCTCAGGACGCAGAACTTAGTTGGAAAGCTAAAGGCTTGCTGATTTACCTGCTCAGTCTGCCGAAGAACTGGAACATCCGAATCAGTGAGTTAGCCAATCATGCGACAGATGGCTATGACTCCACCAAGCGAGCAATGGAAGAACTGCTGAAGTCTGGCTACATCAAGCGTGGTCCGAGAGTTCGCAAGCCGGATGGCAAGCTTGGGGATTATGTTTATCTGCTCTCAGGTGTTCGTGACGAAATGCCTAACCTAGAAAAACCTAACGTGGATTTTCCTAGTCAGGGAAAACCTAGTCAGGGAAAACCTAGTCAGGGAAAACCTAGTCAGGAAAATCGCCAGCTACAAAATAAAGAATTAACAAAAGAAACAAATAACAAAAGAAACACTGAATATATTACGCACTTTGAAGGCTGGTGGGACGATTGGAAAGCTAAGGCAACCAGAAAGCCAGGACGCAAAGCCAAAGCCTTTGAGAACTTCAAGAAGCTGCTGGCAAAGTTCAGCGTTGCTGAAATTCAAATCGCAACCAAGCACTACCTCGCAGAATGTGGCGACAGCTACACCAAGGACGCTGAACGGTTCTTAGTCGAAGACTTGATTGAACAACACCAGGAACCAAGCCGAGCCTCACCAAGCAACCAGCCTGACGAATGGGATTTGATCGAACAACAACTTCAAGGAGATAGCCAATGCAGTCGCTCGAGCTTCTACGCAAACTAAGCGCAATCTACAAAACCAAGCCAAGCCAAGAACTCGCTCAAGCTTGGCAGATTGGACTTGATGACCTGAGTGAAGAGCAAATCCAAGAAGGATTCAATCGGATGGTCAAAGAGTTCAAGAGTGACTTCTTGCCAACCGTTGCCGTTTTTCGCAGTTACGCACAACGCAACACCAGCAACCGAACCCAAGCTTGTAAGACACCTGACGAGTGGCTTATCAAGGAAGCAGAACTAAAAGCGACAGGCAAACGCCTTGACCCATGCGGAGGCCAGAAGTTCTTTCAGGCCATTGGTCGCGCACCTTTCGGCTTCTGGCTGGATTCAGATTCAATCGTTCGTTGGACGAAGAAAGACGAGACACCTGTGAAAGTAGACAAACCGAGCAAAACCGATTCACCAAGCCAATATTTTGCGAAGCTAGTGCGGACGGTCGCTGCTTGATTACCTTTAAAATCAGACCAGTTCCTAAGCCAAGGCAGAGCATACGGGATAAGTGGTCGCCTTCAAAGTCAACGCTCAGATACCGACTTTTCGCAGATGAGCTTCGTTATCAAGCGATGGATATGAAGTTTGTTCTGCCGGACAGCTTCGCGGTTGAATTTGTTATACCCATGCCCAAAAGCTGGTCGATTCGCCAGAAGTCACTGATGAACGGGAAACCACACAAACAAACACCGGATTTGTCCAACCTCCTGAAATCCCTAGAAGACGCACTGAGAAAAGAAGACAAAGAAATCTGGGACGTTCACGCCTCAAAACGATGGGGAACCGAAGGACAAATACGGATTTATTCACCAAACGACGATTTTGATTGGGCTGACTGATGATCTTATCTCACCAAACTTTGAATGGACTTAAAGAGTTGGGGCATTTGCCACGATTCTCTCAGGTTGGGCCATGTAGTGTTGATTTGCACTTGTCTAACAGCTTCAGCCAGTTGGGAATCAAGCAGAAGTTTTTGTTCTTAGATTCAGAATCCGTTTACCAGCACGTTCAGACTGAAGACTTTTTACTGGAACCTTCGAAGTTTGTTCTGGCAAGCACTCAGGAAAAAATCAGCGTGCCGAATCACCTAGCCGCTTTTGTGGCTGGTCGCTCTTCAGTCGGAAGGTTGGGTTTACAGATTCAAAATGCTGGCTTTGTCGATTCAGGCTTTCAAGGACAGATTACGCTTGAACTGTACAACCAATCAGAAAAGCCAATCCTGTTGAAAGCAGGCGTGAGGATTTGCCAAATTGTCTTTTTCCAGTTGGATGAGCCAACCGCTCAACCGTACACAGGAAAGTATCAACAACAGGAAGGCGCAACAGGCTCGCGGCTTTACAAGGATTTTGAGGCGTGACGATTGGCAATCTTTGTCTTTCTAAACTACTGAGGGAAAGACACAGCGAGTGCTGGCAATTCACGCGAAGCAGGTTTGCTCAATCAAAAGCAATAAAGACGATTCACGGACGCTCGTCTAACGCTGCGCCTCAATGAACGTGAACGAAAAACTTTTTCATGAGATTGAACGACTTCGCTTCTTAGAACCTGACCTATACGTCTGGTTTGAAGAGCGAGCGGCAATCATGCAATTCGATGGCGGACTTAGCAGAGAGGAAGCAGAACGTGAAGCTTTACACCTTGCTCGACAGAAGAAAGCCTCTGAGCGAACGCTTAGAAGAGAGGCTTGAAAAGCTAAAGAAAAAGGCAGCACTTCGAGTCTGTCCAGAATGCGATTACCAAAAGCCAAATACGAAGGTTTTTTTTAACGATTTAGCCAAATGCAAACTATGTCAACAGGTGGAGAGAGATGCCGCTAAAAGGAGACACAGGCTTAAAAATCCCAAGGCAATACCTGCGACAAGTCGCTAAGAAAATGCCGGATGCTGTAGGAAAGGCAGTCAGAGATACGCTCTTCGATGTACGTTTTGCACTCTACGAAGAAATGGAAGACGTCTTTGATCGTCCAACACCTTTCATCGTGCCGAAGAACAAAAAGAAGCCAGGACGCAGAGGCTCACTCTTTGTCGAGTATTCCATCAAAGACCAGAACGGCAGAGTCTACGCGAAGGATCTGAAAGGCGTTGTGGGTAGTTCGCTGACGGCAGAAGAAATCCTGTTGCCGCATATCACTGGACAGGACCGAGAACATAAGCGATTTGAGAAAGCACTTTACCGAATAGGCGCATTGCCCAAAAATTGGTATGCCGTCCCATCCGAAGAGGCACGGCTCGACAAATACGGCAACCTTACCAGAGGATCTATCACGCAAATGCTTAGTTATCTGCAAGCGAATCCTGACGCCATGCAGAACACCACAGCCAAGAGCATGGCTAAGAAAAAAACGAAGTATTCCTATTTTGTGGTGAGAGACAGAAGCGGCAGACCTTACGGCATCAAGAAGCGGACGAGCAAGAATGTGGCGAAGTGGTTTGTGATTTTTGTTTCTGGCTCAGATTACGAGGCCGAGCGGCTGGACTTCGAGTATGTTGGCGAACTCGCAATCAAACGCCACTGGCCTAGAAACTTCGCTTATTGGCGGAAACAAATCATGGACCAGCGTAGACGAAAGGCAGCGGCTTAATGGACATCGTTTGTATTCTTTTCAACGGCAAAGAGCGACACCTACCCAGCTACAGCGCAAACGCTGGCTACTCTGCTGAATGGGTGGACAAGCTGGCGCGAGCGATCAAGCGAAACACAACGAAGACTCACAAGTTCATTTGCTTGACAGACCGAGAATATCAGCTCAACGAAACCGTCACGCAAGTTGCCCTCGACTGTCAGGATCTGGGCTGGGCTTGTGTGATGGAAGCTTTTCGACCAGGACTAGGCAAAGGCCG
>Ga0222715_10005291_pt1 | contig 11015 bp, 7 predicted proteins | sample C33_9DmetaG_FD_165056 | JGI IMG/M metagenome (GOLD analysis project Ga0222715, IMG submission 165056) | Estuarine water microbial communities from San Francisco Bay, California, United States - C33_9D | ecosystem: Environmental > Aquatic > Marine > Unclassified | place: USA: California... | reverse complement strand
TCGTTGGCGCGTCATGTCGCGCGCATTGAGCGGTGATGGTGCGCCGATGAGCGTCGTGGATGGCGCGCAGGTGGTGGTGCGTGATTATTGCGCGTGATTGCGTCGCGCGACGTCGTCTTTGCGCGCACGTGCGCGTTGAGGTCGAACGGTTTCGCGCGATTGATCCTCGGCGGTTGGTTTTTCTTGTTTAAACGCGCGCGTCGCATTCGGGCGTCGACTGACGAGCGCATGTGTGTTTTTTCGCGCTTTCAGAATCGACTTAAAGCTGGTTTAGAGTATGAGATGAATAAAGGGTGCGAGAACGCCAAGGGCCGGGCGTTTGATGACTTTCAGAGCTTTCTTACCGCGTCGCTTCGCGAGTTGGAGCCGAGCTACGCGTCGCCGATGTTAGCGCGCATGGTGAGCGATTCGACGTTGTATGGGTCGTTAGACCCGTCGCGGCGGAAGGTTTTATTGCAGAATGTTGCGGCGGCGTTACCGGCAGTGCTGCAAACGGCGTCATCGACGACGACCACGACGACGAGCGCGGCTTCGGCGGTGCCGAAACCGCCGGCGACGCCAGACGCGACGAGCGCCCCACGCGGGTGGACGCCACCGCCGGTGAAAAAAGAACGATCGAGTTCGGCAACATCGGTACTAACGACGAAGATGTCAGCGCGCGGTAGGGCTGTGGAGCCTATGGTCAACAAGACAGCGCCGGTTGGGAAAGCGGCGGTGACTCGAGCGTCTTCAGAGTTTCCAACCGTCATCGTGTTCGATCTCGAAACCACGGGGTTGAGCAAAGAAAAGTCGCGCATCGTGGAAATCGCCGCGCAAACGTTTGGTGATCCTAAGTCGTCGTTCACGACGCTCGTGAACCCGGGGAGATTTACTATTCCATCCGCGGTGACGGCGCTCACTGGGATTACGAATAGTATGGTGAGCGCGGCGGATATTCCTTCATTCGCCATGGCTGCTGAGCAACTGGAGGCGTTCATCGACCGAGCGCGCGAGGCTCGCCCTGGTGCGCCGGTATTGCTCGTCGCACACAACGCGCGTCAATTTGATGCGGCGTTTTTGCAGCATGAATATCGCCGGCTCGGACGAGAGTTGCCGACAAGTTGGAGATTTTGTGATACTCTTCCCTTGGCGCGCGCGATGTTGCGTCCAGCAGGGCTAACAAAGTTCAACCTTGACTTTTTGCGACAGCATTATGAAATAGACATGCCGGATGGTGATGAAGGTATGCACCGCGCGTTGACAGACGCTCGCGTACTGGCTGAAATTTTAAATCGCCTGTTGGAGCACCCGAGCGCCAAGTCGGATGAGCTCGGCTCGTTGGAAAAGTTTTCGTTTTCGTTGGGTGACCCAGGCGCGGGAAGTCTCAAGCGCGCTATGGCGGAGTCCAAGGCGGAGAGCGAAAAGTCATCGTATTCGTACTCGGGCGGCGCTCCTGGATGGGGTGGCGGTGGCACGGTGAATCTGAGCGACGGCGAAGAGGCTGAATACGGTGGAGGCTGGGCCGCCGTCGACGGGTTTGAAGACGAAGAAAATTTGGAAAACTCCCGCGGGGATGAAGATAGCGCGAGTTCATCCAACACGGTGCCTCTGCGTGGGTTACAAAAACCGTTCTGGGCCGCCGAGGATCCAATCAACGGCATTATTCCCGAAACCATCGACTTTCAAAAGCTCGTCGAAGTCGCTCCGGCGACGCCCAATCCCGAACTTCGTCTAGACGTGGCGCGGTGGACTGAAACATCCATCGATGTCCTAGCTGATAAGGTCCCCAAGGCGACGATGAAGGCGCTACAAGCCGAGGGTATTACCACGATTGAAGCCGTGTTGCGCAACTGTCCGCGCAAGTACCAGGAATATAGCGTATGGAACAGACAACATGCCCCGGGTACAGCAGTGACGCTCACGGGTACTGTCCGTTCGATGCAACTACGTGATTACTCTCGTGGACGTGCGATTCCAAACACCATATTGATCGAGGTCGACGTTGACGACGCCACTCGAGAAGCGTCGGCGACGCCGGATCAACCGTGGGGAGGTGACGCTCCGCGATGCAAGGTTAAGGTCTGGGATTACATCTCTAAAGATCTTCGAGTTGACATGGCAATTGGCTCACGAGTAAATGTCCGCGGTACGCTGGCGAATGGCGACCGCAACTGTGACTTTGTTGTCGACACTGGGCGCATCGTCGGCATCTCCCCAGACGCGCCAATAATGCCATCCAACGGATCTGAAATCGTCCCAACATACGCCAAGCGAGGTGCGATGTCGAACATGGATTGGCATCGTGCGGTTAACGCATCGTTGGAAGTTTTCATGCAGAAAATCCCAGCGGATCCCATGGAGGTTGCCATGGGGAACGACAACCCTTTGCTCACCGAGCTCGGGTTGCTTTCGCACATTGACGCCGTACGTAGCATTCATAGACCGCAGAGTGTTGAATCCGTTGCGCAGGCGCGCGAGCGTTTAGCGTTCGAAGAATTAGTGCTTCTGCAAGTTGCACTTCTCCAAGAGCGAAGTCGATTGCAATCCTTGCCGAACACGGGTTCTGAAGAAGGCATCTGCATCGTCGGTACCGCGCTCACGGATGAACTTCGCAGTGAATTACCGTTTGCGCTGACGCGATCGCAAGAGTCTTCACTTGAGGAGATTTTGAGCGATATGGCAGGGCCAGCTCCTATGTTACGTCTGCTACAGGGAGATGTTGGTTGCGGCAAGACTGTCGTTGCTGCTATGGCGCTCCTCGCGGCGTGCGGCGCCGGTCATCAAGGCGCGTTTATGGCGCCGACGGAGGTGCTCGCCACGCAGCATCATCGCGTACTCACCGAGTTACTTTCCGCAATGCGTAATCCGCCAAAAGTAGCCCTACTCACGGGATCCACGAAAGCGGCTGAGCGCGCGCAAATCCTTGAAGAGCTGAAGGATGGCAAGATTGGAATGCTCGTCGGCACGCAGACGTTGATTCAAGACAAAGTTGTGTTCCACTCGCTTGGCATTGCAGTCGTTGACGAACAACATCGTTTCGGTGTTGAACAACGCGCTGCGCTGTTAGCAAAAGGTAGGCTCCCGCCACACATGCTCACCATGAGCGCGACGCCGATTCCTCGTACGTTGGCCATGACGAAGTTTGGTGAAATGGCGTTGAGCGTCATCGATGAAAAACCCGCGGGTCGTTTACCTATCATTACCACCGTGTGCGGTGTGGACCAGCACGAGGAAGCGTACTCGGCGATGTGCTCTGAAATCGCGCAAGGAGGTCAGGCATACATCATCTTACGTCTCGTGAACGAATCTGGATCGTCTCGCATGTCTGAAGTAAAGGGTGCCGAAGAGGAGTACGCGCGTCTCGTCAGCGCGTACCCTGATGTACGCTTTGGCTTGCTTCACGGCCAACTCGGAGCTGAAGAAAAAGCAGCAGCGCTGGATAAGTTCACCAACGGTGAAACACAAGCGCTCGTAGCGACGTCCGTCGTCGAAGTCGGTGTCGATGTGCCGAACGCTTCGGTTATCATCATCGAGGATGCCGATGGATTCGGCCTCGCGGCGCTTCACCAGCTCAGAGGTCGCGTCGGACGCGGTGCGCGCCAATCTAAATGTTACTTGTTACACTCCCCAGGCGCGGGAGAAAACAAAGAACTCAAGGAAGATCGCGCGCGTGATCGTCTGCGCGTCTTGGAGCAATCAAACAATGGCTTTAGAATTGCTGAAAGCGATTTACAACTTCGCGGCGCCGGCGAGCTCTTTGGCACCAAGCAAAGCGGACAACAAGTCAACCTATTCCATGCATCCATGTCCACTGACTTATATTTGCTCGAAGCTGCGAGAAAAAGTGCCGCGGAAATGATTGCTCGATCCTCAGTCAAGCGAGAAGCGCTCCCGGCTCCGATTCTCGTCGCGCTTGAGACGCGGCCGGCGTTGATTCTCGACAACGCCATCGCCGCCGCGCCATCCGCCGCCGCGGTGAATTAATCCACGTATTGAATGTAGCATATGCATGTAACTCATATCTCATATCTTAGCAATCAGGGTGTTCATTTATTCATCGCGACGTCGCGCGAGAGCAACCGACTCGGGGGTTTTCAGCCTGGATACCCGCATTTCCGCACTCTTTCGTACAACCATGGCGCTCGCTATGTCCACCTCCGTGTCTTCCACCCAAGCGCTCCGCGTGCAAACGTACGTACTCTGTGCGCGGCGTGCGATCGCGCGCGCGCGACGTCGTCACTGGCGTCGCTGGCGACGTCGAACGCCGATTGACCTCGAAAAAGCGCACAAAGTCTTATCCACGTGGATTACTCTCGCGTGCGCCGCGCGTGACTCACGCGATGGCGTCGATCGCGAGTGACAGCGATTATGCGACCGTATTCTGACCGTATGTGCGCTCATGAGAGCGATGTATCGCACATAGGGCGCGCCGTTCGACCACGTGCGCGAGACGCGCGACTGCGGTTCGCGCCGCCGCCGACTACACGCCGCGAAAGGCGTTTTTCTTCCCGGGCCAAGGTGCGCAATCCGTTGGCATGGCTAAGGAGCTGTGCGAAGAGTGCCCGGCGGCGAAGGCGATGTTCGACAAGGCGAGCGAAGTGCTCGGGTATGATTTGCTCGACGTCTGCGTGAACGGTCCGGCGGAGCGCTTGAACTCTACGGCCGTGAGCCAGCCGGCGATTTACGTCGCCTCCTTGGCGGCGCTCGAAAAGATGAAGATGACCCCGGAAGGCCAAGCTGCGATCGACGCCGTTGACGTTGCTGCGGGTTTGTCTCTCGGCGAATACACCGCGTTGACGTTTGCCGGCGCGTTGACGTTTGAGGATGGCTTGAAGCTCGTGAAGATTCGCGGCGAATCCATGCAAGAAGCCGCCGATGCGACGCCGTCTGGCATGGCATCCGTCATTGGTTTGTCCGCCGAAAAGACTGAAGAGCTTTGCGCGCGCGCGGCGGCCGAATCTGGTGCCCCGGTGAGCGTGGCGAACTACTTGTGCAACGGCAACTATGCCGTGTCTGGCGCCATCCCGGCCATCGACAAGGTTGAGGAAATCGCCAAGCCGGAATTCAAGGCGCGCATGGTTGTCCGCCTCGCCGTCGCCGGTGCTTTCCACACCAACTTCATGGCCCCGGCTGCGGACAAGCTCAAGGCTGCCCTTGAAGCGACGCCCATCCAAGCGACTCGCATCCCGGTCGTGTCCAACGTCAACGTTGAACCGCACTCCGATGCGGCGAGCATCCGCGCCACCTTGGCGACGCAGCTCACCAACCCGGTGCAATGGGAGAAGACCATGGTCACCTTCCTTGAGAAGGGCTTGGAAACCGCCACTGAGGTTGGCCCAGGCAAGGTTATTAGCGGTATCATGAAGCGCGTCGACAAGGCGTTCGTGTGCGAAAACTTCACCGTCTAAAAATACCATCCTTCGACAGAGACAATATCTCTGACGTATCTTTCGACAGAATTGTAATAGCCAACAACTAAGTATTTATTAAATGGTGCTGTGAGAAAGAATGCGTCTATGACTATGCGATTTGTTTGATTTTACACTCGCGAACGAGAGGAAATTTCTTCTTGATTGACTCTGCGATGGAAAACGCGAGCGCTTGCGGACCTTTAAACTCTAATAAAAGTACGCCGCGTTCAAGCGTGAGCACCTTGCACTCGCCACCGTATGATTTTATCGAATTGCGTAGTTTCCCTAGGTACTCTTCAATCGTTTCAACAGACATTTCTTCGAGTTCGCCGCTGACATTGCACACCTCTTCCACGGCGTCGCCAAACTTTTGCTTGAGCAACTTTTCAATGCCACCCTTCATCGTGGCTGAAGACGACGCGCACGACCCACACGCGCCATTCAGTCGCACGACGACGATACCATTTTCAATGCTCATCAATTCCACATTCCCTCCATCGGCGATTAAATACGGACGTACCTCGTCCAGCGCTTTATCGACGTTTTCCATGGTGAGCTCGAGCTTGGGCGCGTCGGCGTCCTCTGATCCCACGCCATCCCCTTCAGTCACCTTTGCTTCGCCGTCAGCATCGACGTTTGCCGCAAACGGACTCACCACGGGCTCCTTTAACGACTCAGTCGTCTCTACCGACTCCGGTGCGCTCTTTGTATCGTCCTCGTCTTCGGCGTCCCACTCGGCGTTCAACGCCGGCGTCGTCCCCAACGCTTCCCTCCACCGCTTCGCCTCACTCGCCAAAATATCCTTGGTCGCCATCGCAGCGTTCCTAAACGCCATCACCCTCGTCCACGCCGCGCGCTGCGCGCCCACGCGCCCACGCACCGCGCGCACCGCCTGCTCGACGTTCCTCGCGTAGTCGACGAACTGACATACGCCATCGACGTCGTAAATCGCAAACACCCCCGCCACAGCCTCCGCGTTTCGCCCTTCGCGCGCATCCAACCACGCACCGACATCCACCTTTGTCGACCCATCGTCCGCATCCGCCGCATCCGCCCCATCAGCGCGCGCCACGACGCGTTTTCGCTCGCGCAGGGCGAGAACGTCGACCCTACGACCTGGAGCTGCGGTGGTACGTTTCGGCGCCGTTCGCGCGCCGGGCGGCGCGCGACGCGCGGCGCGCGAGACGCACGACGCACGCGCAGCGAGCATTCGACGCGCGGGCGGCGCGCGCGGGCGACGTCGACGACTGCGGCGCGCGCGGGCGTCGCACAAGTGTCGTCGTGACGTGCGGACAAAGTGTTTACATTAGTGGCGTCATCGGTCCGCGGAAGTCTCGCGCGCGCAGCTCTCGCGCCCGCATCATCGCGCGCGCGCGTCGTCGGCGTCGTTTTCGCGCGGTGTGCGGTAGATTTATACATCCTCCATCGCGTCGTCGCGGTGGCGTGCGTGAGTCAGGGGTCAGAGCGCGCGAGCCGCGCGTGCGCAGGACGAGTGGTGAAAGTCGTTTGAACAGACACTCGATTGCGGGCATCTTGCGCGCGCATTCGTCGCGTGTGGTGCGTTCGAAGGGCGACGGGCGGGTGGTGTAGGTGCGTGCGTGCGTGTACGTTGTGATGTCGTCGACGGCGGTGGCTTCGGCGCAACGTTCTGCGCGCGATGAGACGGTGATCGATGAGCGGCGGGATGCTCGAGCGACGACGTCGTCGGACGCGGTTGCGAATTCTGCGCCAGCGGCGGCGGTGGCGACGAACGATGTGGTCGAGGACGCGCAGGGGGAGGAAGATATTTGGCGCGCCGCCGCGTATGGGAACATGGAGGCGTTGAAGCGCATGATTGCAGAAGATCCTGGTTCGGTGAACTCGACCGACGGCGCCGGATATCGGCCGCTGCAGTGGGCGGCGTTGAATAATAGAGTAGCGGCGGCGACGTATTTGCTCGACCATGGCGCGGCGATCGGGGCTGGCGATAATGATGGACAGACTGCGTTGCACTGGGCGTGTGTGAGAGGGTCTTTACCGTGTGCGGAACTGCTATTGCGCAAGGGAGCGGATTTAAACGCGCCCGACGCGCGCGGGTACGTCCCGCTGCACGTCGCCGCGCAATATGGGCACACGGGGATGATTTATCATTTCAAGATGCGATGGAATACGAACATCGACTTGACCGATCTCGACGGACGAACGGCGCTGCATTGGGCGGCGTATAAAGGGTTCGCTGATCCAGTCAAGTTGTTGATTTGCATGGAGGCGGATGTGCACCGCGCCGACAAGGAAGGGTGTACGCCTCTACATTGGGCTTCAATTAAAGGTAAGAGCGAAGCGGCGCATTGCTTGATTCAATCCGGTGGGATTAACGCGTTGACTGCGGTCGATTGCGATGGGAGTAGCCCAGCGGCACTTGCAGAACAGAAGGGTCATCACACGTTGAGTCACTTCCTCGCAAAGCAATACCGTACGCTCATGAAGCGGGACCATTTTATGACTCAGAAAGGCATGGCTGTCGCGTGTCTGTGCCTGATTGTCGGTCTGATGCTTATGTTTGCCAGAAACGTCATGTTTTGCCCTGGTGCACCGGTGATGGATGTGAGCGTGGCGTTTTGGTCGCTCGTCACGGTGGCGTGCGCGAGCCTTGGTATTTATTACATGAAACGCGTAAGTTACAACGACCCTGGTTTCGTTAGCGAGGCGGTATTACGCGCCATCCGACGCGGTCGAAAACCCGAAGTGTCCACGCGCGCATCCAAGGCGGCGGCCAACACCGCGGACGACGCAGATGTGGAGGAGCGATTGAATCACTCCGAGTTGTGGGCTGGAAATTGGCAGTCGTTGTGCGTGTCGTGTAAACTCGTCAAGCCATTCGGCACCAAGCATTGCTCCATGACGGACAAGTGCGTGGCAAGATTCGACCACTACTGTCCTTGGATGGGTAACGCCATCGGCAAGCGCAACCATCGCGACTTTGTCATCTTCCTCATCCTGGAAACCGTCGCCATGGCTATCGCCTTTGCCGTCGCCGTGACGCGCTACAACGAAGAGAGCCCCACCGAACGCGACTCCTCTCGCTTCGGTGTCGTCATCTTCGCCATCCTAGACGTCTTCACTCTCCTTCCAGTCGCCATGCTCTGCGTCTCACAGCTCTTCCAAGTCGCACAGAACATCACCATCAACGAAATTTCAAACGCGCACCGGTACGCCTACCTCCAGGCGTCCGACGGCGCCTTTGTCAACCCCTTCGACAGAGGATACGTCGAAAACCTCCGCGAGTTCTTCACCGCCCGCGCCGACGCGCCGCTCATCGACGTCATCGCAGAACCTCTCCTCGGCAATCGCCGCGGCGACGACGCCGTGTGACGCGTAGAAACCCAGCAAAAACATCTGTCAATCCGACGTATATGCAAAATATCTCTCATGTTTCATGCCTTTGGTGCCTTTGCACCGTTTAAAAATGCCCCACTTTGCGCGCCAGTCCGCGACGCGCGACGTCGTCCGAGCGCCACCGCACGCACGCGCGAATCACACGAATACTCTCGCACACGCATCGCGCCTCACTCGACGCCACCGACGCCGCGACGCGTCGCACAGGCGCCCAAACGACGACCCTGACACTCGTCAACGGTGCCCGCGACCGATAGATCGCATAGATTTGATTCGACGCATACTCGCGCGCGCGACGCGATTGGACGCGCGATGACGACGGCGATCGGTGGGGTGATTTTTTCGCCATCCATCGTCGCCGGTCCACCGCCGACGATCGCGCGACCGCGCGCGCGGACGAGCGCGAACGTCGACCGCGTGGTGTTCGGGCCGTGCAAGGTGAACGCCGCGCAGCGACGACGACGCGGGCGGAAAGGGTCGTTCGACGAGGCGGACGGCGGCGGTGGTGATGGTGATGATGGCGGTGGGCGATTCAATAACGGCGGCGGTGGCGGTGGCGGCGGCGATGATAGTAACGACGACGAGGACCGCGGCGAAGACGACGACGAGGATGAATTCTGGTCGCGCGAGGCGTTTGAAACGCTGTTGACGACGACGAGCGAAGAGAGGATATTAACCGAGCTCGACGCGCACGCGTTATTCGCGTGGCAAACGACGAGCGTGATTGCGCTCGTGGGGTGCGTTCAGCACGTGATTGACGCCGTGGCGGACGCGTGGCGCGCGGATGGGCGCGTGGCGTTCGCGTGAGCGAGCGCCGCGTCTGTATTATACTATACTACGACTTTGTACTCGTGTACCAATTTTGAACAATACGGAGATAGGAAAAAGTGGTCGGCGCACTCGTACGTTGCGTCGGCCGAATGTTGTAACATTACACGACGCCGTGAATGAATGAATGAGCGAGCGACGCGGCGCCACCCTCACAACGCGACCGCGCCATGTCTCGCCCGTCTTTCGCACCGCGCGTCATCGCGCGCGCGTCGTCGTCGTCGAACTCGAGTGCGAACTCGAACTCGAACTCGAACTCGTACGCCAGGGCGCGGCGCGACGACGCGACGTGGTACCGCGCGTCGGGCTACCGCACGACAAAGTTGAGTGACGTCGAACGCACCCAGCTTCAAGACGGCGACGCGTCGTACACCGTGGTCAAGGTGGACGTGGGTCCAGTGACGGCGTACACGGGTGGACGATACGACGGTCAGAAGGTGGCGGCGCCGTGGGCGTCGACGGCGACGACGCCGGCGACGGAACGGCGCGGGCAAAAGGAGAGGGCGTACGTGTTTGACTCGAGCGCGTTGGACGCGTCGACGACGACGCGGATCGTATCGGTGACGAGCACGAGGCCGTTGGGGATTATTTTCGAGCCGGATGCGCGAGGACGGATTCGTGTGGCGGACTTCGTGCGCGGGAGCGATGCGGATAAAGCGGCGAGCGTGGCGCGACTCTCGCCGGTTGGCGCCGACTGCGCGAGACGAGGCGACGTATTGCGCGCGTTTACCGCGACGCAGGTGTCGTTTACCACGACTGGGGCGTTGTTGGGTGATTTAAGTGGTACTAAACGCGTAAGGACGCTATATGGGTGCGATGGCGAGAGTTGGGAGCGCGCGACGGCGGCGTTGACGAATGGGCGCGTCGCCGACGGGCCGGTGACGCTGGTGCTCGAACGACTGGCGGACGCGGACGCCACCGAACGAGAGTCTTGGGCGCGCGAAGAGCGTGAGATTGAATTTCGTGGATTAGGGGAGAAAACAACTCAACAGGTGAATCGCGAACGGGCGAGAGAGATTGGCGAGCCGCAGACGGCGGTCAACGCGAGCATTCTCGTCGGAGCACTGTCGTTTCTTTTGCTCATCGCCGCCGGATTTACGTAAACTCATCGCAAGTAGCTAGGTCGTAGTTTTACAGCAGCTAGGTAGTCGTGTCGTCTAGACGTTCACGTTTGTCTCTTGTCATCATCATCATCGTCATCGTCATCGAGGTGAGCGCGTTTTGAGTTTCGCTTGCAGACGAGCGTGCGTCGAATCCCGCGACGGCTTGTCGTCGTGCGCGTTCGGCGAATCTGCATTTACACCGACGACGGTGCCACCGGCGATTTCTTCGGCAAGCGCTTCGTTTGTTTCTAGTTTCGCTTGCGTGTCGAGGAAAAGCATTAAATCTCGCGTTTCGTCTTCGAGCTCTTTAATGCGCGCA
>Ga0222715_10005289_pt1 | contig 11020 bp, 14 predicted proteins | sample C33_9DmetaG_FD_165056 | JGI IMG/M metagenome (GOLD analysis project Ga0222715, IMG submission 165056) | Estuarine water microbial communities from San Francisco Bay, California, United States - C33_9D | ecosystem: Environmental > Aquatic > Marine > Unclassified | place: USA: California... | reverse complement strand
GCTAAATAGATCGTCAAATCTTTCGTAAACTGATTCTGTCCATCTATCTAATAATGTACTTAATGAGATTCCAACACCTTTATTAAGGTTATCCTCTCCTTCGTACGATTCTTCTATATCTGAGAATGATCCTATTTGTTTAAGTTTTTTATAATTTTTATTATTGTAATTTATTAACCAACGTTTTACAATAGTACCGAAGTATGAGTATGCTTTTGCTCCATTAGTAGGGTCAAACTTCATAATCTTCTCTTCAAGTAGAACAGAAACAATCTCATGTTTGAGATCTTCAATTTGGTCTACATCTGTGTAGTAGAACTTAAACGTATGTATAATATTTTCTGCTAATTTATAAAACGGAAAATATATATGGTTAGTAAATATACGATTTCTATACTCTACATCAGTAGAGTTATTGTATTTTACTATATATTGTTCAGTTTCTGTTGTAAAATAGTTAGCTTGACTCTTCTTCCTTGCCATAATTTTCGGGGAGCATGTATCGGTTTAGCTCATCTTGTACGTATTTCATTTGTTCGAAAAATTCTCCAACTTCATCATCCGATTGAAAGACACCTTTTTCGTCTAACGTTCTTAGGTGTCGATCCCCTTCCCTTATAGCATCAGAAATGTTCTGTAAGTATTTAGTTTGATCTTGAATCACATCTTCGTACTTCTCTACTTTAATCAAAAGGTTTTTTATGATATACGCAAAAACAATGAGCACTAAAGATATACCTATTATTACTACTGTGTTAAAACTTATTTCTATCATTATATTACTGTGTCTTTAGATATTAAACTATCAAGCTCAGGCCAGAGATCATTAAATTTGTATTTAGTCTGGTTGTACTTAGCTTCATGGTTTTTAATAAAGTCTCTAAAATTTTTATCTGCTCTATAGTTTGGATCGCCTTTTTGAATATGAGCTATTGATTCCTGTATAAAGTCTTTATTAGTAACAATATTAAGATTATTTTTTCTATTTTCCAACTTTTCTATTATATATTCTCTAACATTTTCACTAAAGTTAGCTGGATTTAATACTTCTGCAAAGCTTTTTATAGTTTGCCATAGAACTGGTACTTGTATTTCTTCAGCGTAATCAAGGAAATCATCTATACTGGCAGCACTAAAGATATTAAATACAGAAAGAAATGAGTAGTGGTGGTCGGTTTCATTTTTAACTATGTCAAAATTCTTCTTTACGATATCCCATGTTCCTCCTTGCCTAATGTATTCAAACTGTTGATTAGTGTTTTCTAAACTTGCTGTCCAGGTTACATTAGATCTCTTTTTAAGTTTTTCAAAAATTGATGATTTACTTAGATCAACGCTAAAGTTAGTTATTATATCAATTTTACAGTCATGAGGTAGTATATCGAGTAGTGTGTTATTTTGTACCTGAACTAAAGGTTCGCCGCCAGCTATGATAGCTTGCTCTATACTATCAGAACCGTACTTCTTAATGTATTCAAGTATTTTGTTTACTCTAAGTAAATTATCAGATTTACTAAAAGGAATACCCTTAAGTTTACTCCAAGTACTACTCCAATCTTCGTTACAGTATACACAAGCAAAATTACAGACAGTGCTCCATCTTAAATCTACAGCTTTTAATTTAAAATCATCTGGATTATTAACGGTAAGGTTCTGAAACCACGCTCTTTGACTGGTACCGGACATTCCTTCGTCTCTACGGCATCCTGTACAGAAGCTATCTAAATAGCCTTCCTTAACGTTGGTTCTTAGATCTTTAACTCTTGCTGAGTTCATTACATACTCTAAGGTTGAGTTATCACTAATACTTCCATACTTAAATGTACCGGAACAGCATGCTGAAATATCTCCTTTCGGTCCTACAAAAAGGGAGGTGGAAGGGGCGGAACAATATAATGGCGATTCAAACGACTTCGCCTGTTTCATACTTATAGGTTTTTAAGTATGTTAGAAAGGGCTGGGGAAGAATTTACTCTTTTTCCTGTTGAAGCGTTACTTTTAGCTACTTTTGGTTGTGTTGATCCGCCTTGTGCTTTCCACATATCATATTCTACTTTAGATGCAAGGAAGTCGGCGGTGTGTAGTACTGAGATTATACTTGTTTTCTGTCTTGATGATTCTTGATGACTAAAGAAATAAGATTCATTTGCCTTATCGAATACGCCATCATGTAGTCGAATACCTAAAAACTCTTTCATAGACACCTTAATACCGAACTTCTGTAATATAAATAGTGAACGATCAGGTATCAACATAAAGTCGAGATCTGGGTTGAAGGTATACATTTCGGATAATTTATCCTGTCTCCATTTATCTGTTTGAGGAAGGTAGTTAGGTTTATCACCGTCTCCTATCTTACCAAGGTCATGGAATAATGCAGCAAATACAAGTTCTTCCTCGGTGTAATCTATATTTCCACCCATCTCTTCATATAACCTTGACTGCTTTACTGCATACTCCACAACTCTATTAACATGGTCTACATACCCGCCAGGAAATGCACTATGGTACCAAGTTTTACCACTTGCAGGAGCCATAACATAGACCTCCTCTACATGCTTAAGCATATTTAAGATAGCTTCTTTTCTATCACTAATATAGGTATCAACTATCTTTAAGTGCTTATCGTAATTCTTTTGTATTTTTTCGGCGGATAACATATTATATCTTTTATATTATTAACTATATATATTTATATATCTATATATTTATATCTTTATATTATATTTTATATATTATATATTAATATTAACATATATTGAAGATATATAAAATAATTCAATAAAGCAACTTATTCGATGATTATTTTTAACTCACTGAATACTTTGTATCTTGAAGCAGTTCCTGCATCCCAAAAAACCTCTGGTTCAATATAGATTGTATCTCCTTCCATATGCGGAGGAATAGGTCCTACTATACGTTTACCCGTCATAGAATAAGTACTAACTTGAGATAGATAAACCCTATTAGGTTGCACTACGGGAAGTATGTCGTTTTGAAACTCCCACGTATCTTCTGTATAAAAATTAGCCTGTACAACAGGAGTATCGTTATACCACCACCAAGGATCGGTCGGATTAGCGTTAATAAGAATTTCAAACCGAGGATAGTATTGATCGTTGAAATCTAAATCAATATGGTAAAAACCATTGCTATCAAGTCCTCCTGGTAAGTAAAATGTAGCATCGCACTCCCCACCGTAACATGTTGGAGGATCTAATGCTTCTTCAATAGAGCATGAACTAAAGAATAGTACTAATACTAAAACAAATAACTTCGAATACATAACCTTAATTTTATACTTAAATATAAGAAATTATATTGGGGGAAGCAACTGTTTTATAAAAAGAATTGACCGCCGCGCGCAAACGCGCAAGTTGCACCGCGATTTAGAAATTAGGATTATCTACAGTACCTCTCTCGTAAGCTTTATCTAAATAGTACATAAGATTATTCTCATCTATCCATACATTACCATCCACAAGAGATTCATAAGCAGCCTTACCTATTAAATGGTGTCCTAATTCATTCCAATGACCACACTCACAAGTACCGGATTCGTAGAGATACCCTGCATCTTCGTATTTTTCTTTCTTAACATCTACCGAAAACTCCTCCCATAATCTATTATGCAGTACTACCGCCCCTACTCCTTTATGCTTTAATAGGTTAACGGTAAGGTTCATAAAGTTCTCATAGTATCTATTGTAGTTATTCCATTTAGGAGCTATAACGTAAGTAAAGTAGTTCTTTAATGCATTCTCTATATTAGACACTGGCCACCCTTCCCAGGTACCTTCTATGTGTAAACGCCAATCATTGTTATTCAAAGACAGCATTTCTGGACCAGTAATACCTTTTAGTGTCGGGTGAAATAGGTCCGACTCTGTAAACTCCTTGAGTAAAGGTTTTTGAGTTCCTTCTACTACTCTATCAAATGGAAGTAAAGTCCTTTCAGGAGTAGTGTACATTAGAATTGCTACATCTCCTTTACGCATCTTTGGGTAATGCTTCATAACCATTGACACTATATCAGTATTTGTACAGCCAGGATAGCCATATCTCTTTACAGACATATTAGACTCAATTTGATCTTTTAATGCCTCAGCAAAAGAGTACTCTATTACTCTAAATGGATTATCTTGATCTTTTAGACTTTCATCTATACACAAACCGTAGGTAAAGGAATCACCTATAGACCAAACAGTGTTATAACGAACTTGCTCTTCTTTGTGTTCTTCTTGGGATTTTCTCATATAACTCTTCTATAGGCTCAAGTAATAAATCTTGAAACCTTTTTATAACTGCACATTTTTCATAATGTTCTAAAGATTCAAAAAACCTAAGCATTTTATCTAAAGATAAGAAACATTGCCCTTTTTCGAAACTTTCTCCTACTTTGTATATTTTATCAAAATGCTTACTATCTATTCTCTCTAAATATTTGTACAGTTTAGTAAAATATTTTAATTTGATCGTCTTTCTAACATTTCTATATTGTTCTGGATATTGTCTCATATACATTATATCCATCATATGATAATTCTCTATACCCCTAACAGCCATTCCCATAAGTACATATGGGTTTTTAAGAGCATCTTCTGCTCCGTGCTCCTTATATACTTCTTCATCTCCTTGCTCGAAGATTGAAAATAAAGTGTTAGGGTCTAAATATTGCATCATATATAAATAGATATTAAAGCAGTCTACCAGTCTTTAATCCTTTCTTATAATGCTGTACCTCTTTATCTAAGCCATTTTTTATACCGCATACCATACTACACTGTATTGACCTTCCACATTCATGTGTTGTATCCCACTTAGAAGCTACCTGTCTATCTAATATATTCATTATATGATAAAAATCATTCTTATGCAAACTCATTTCATCATAAGGTAGAATTTTTGCCTGTTGATTAAAAGTACTTTCATTATATTTTCTCTTAACCTCAGCACCCATATAACAACACGGAAGTATAGTACCCTGTGCATTAATATATAAATCCGAAAGCGTACCGTTAGGCTTGTTAAAAAGATCAGGTTTAACCATTTTACATTTTATATCATACGTCTCCGCTTCTTTGAAGGTTGGGTTATCGTAATCTATTCTATCTCCGTAAGTAAGGTTTTCTTCTTCCTCTGTAAAAGTAAGTATACCTGGTGTAAAGTAACCTAAGTCTGTATCCCAACCTTCCCAATAATGTTCTTTAGATATTAATAAAGGGTATTCTACTACCCCCTCGCTATCTCTTACCCAAAACGGACCATGTCTTTTATTAAAATGATCATCCATTCCATTAGGCCTTTTGAAGGTAATTCTATCGACACCAAATTCACCAGCCAACTCTCTTGCATGCTGTAACTGATGAGCGTTATGCTGAAAGACTAAATACTCCCACTCAGTTTCATTTCCATACTCTTTCGCACCTCTGGTACACTGCATAACATTAGCAACCAACTTATCCCATTTAACATTTCTTCGGTAAAGATGATTTGTATCCTCTAACCCATCTATGCTAAACACAGTAAGAGTTACCAACCTACCTACATCAAACCAGAACTGTGGGTTCCTCGGACCACCATTAGTACGCACTATAATAGGTGCATAATGACCTGTAGCGTTACCTCTAATATACTCAAGGATTTTTATGAAATCAGGATTCATAGCAGGGTCACCAAAGTTACCACAGAAACTATACTGCCCTACTTTGTTAAGAATATCATAAGGAAACCATTTAACAAACTGTTCATAGCTAATATTATCCTGCTTCAACCCTGGGTGTAATCTTGTACTACCTAAGTAGTGACGAGGGCATACAGGACACTTAGCATTACAGTAAGATGAAATCTCAAAATCTAAACCCCATTTAAGATTATTATCGTATAACGGTTTAGTCCACATAATCTTTTTCTAATAAATAGATAATCACTATTTATATATAAATATAAATAAGTTTTAATGGCACATCCGAGCAAGACTATTTGCCCTCTCCCATTCAGTAGTATCTCGTACAGTATGACAGGCGAAATGGGACCATGTACTCAATGTAACAAACTAACCGAGTACCAAAACATAGAAGACTACTGGAAGCATCCTAATGTAATTCAACTTCAGAATGACATGAAGGCTGGTATCAGAAATGCAGCTTGTAATGAATGCTACAATAGAGAAGACGCAGGTGCATGGAATACCCGTCAATGGATGTTAGAACAACGACCAGACTTTAATTACGACGACAAACCTAAACTTAGATTACTCTGGTTAAGATTCAGTAATATATGTAACTATAAGTGTATTGACTGCAACCCTACTACATCTTCTCTTATTTTTCAAGAGATGCTTAAAAGAGGAGCCGTAGATCCTGAAAGAGATGGAGTCATATATTCCGGTGGAGATGAGAAGCACTTACTTGAACAAGTTAAGAAGCACGTCAAGCACATAGATATGATAGCGTTTTCCGGTGGCGAACCCTTACTCCACTGGCAACATTGGGATGCTTTAGAGTATATCGTAAGTCAAGGCATATATCCTGAGATACGTTATTTTACAAACTTAAGTATCCTTAGTTATAGAAAGAAAAGCCTTATCGAATTATGGAGTCACTTCCCTAAAGTAACTGCAAATGTAGGTTTCGATGCATGGGGTGATGGTTGTAACTACTTTAGAGGTAATATGAGCTTTGAAAAAACAGTAGCAAATTGTGATGCTGTCATGGAAGCATTACCTCAAACAGAAATTATAGTTACTGTAACCTTTACCTGGTTAAATGCTATTAATGCTATAGATATGATTTTATGGTTTATGGAAAATAGACCTAATTTTACAATCTCACCTAATCAAGTAATTCATAGGTACTTAGATTTACGAACAGCACCATATGAAAAGAAGAGACAGATAGAAAGAGCTATACTAAAAGTATTAAACCATACTCATGTTAGAAATGATAAAAATATGCACAAGTTCTACTCTGGTATGATTAGTCTAATGTTTAGTAATGACTTCTCTTCTGAGTTTCCTGCCGCCTTAAAATGGTTAAGAGACATGGATAACTGGAGACAGACTGATTTTAGAGAGGTATTCCCTGAACATCAAGATATAAAGTACGAAGATTACGACGTTGACGAGTTAGATACTGCAAGCGAACACTTAATTATGAATTACCTCCCAGTTGGAGACCAGTAAACCGCCCGTAATTAGTAGTTTCTATAAATTTTAACATACCTTTAGCAAAAATTTCATGGTATTCTTGTGTCCAATGCTGACAACTTGACTGATATTTCTTATCCGGGTACCGTAATTCGGATGTCCACCAGTAAAACTTAGTACCTCTTTCACGAAAAACTTCTACCCAGTATCGTACCCACATATTATAGTAATGTTCGTAACTACTTTTGAACGGACTCACTACGTTTTCATGAAAATTCAGTACAGATAAGTTTATATCATTACTTCTCTCTATAGAAACGTATGGTTGATAATGATTTCTTATATACTCACCGTCAATATCAAGATGCCCCGCCGATAAACCTGTTAGTGTACCGTGAGTACCCTTTCTATTATGGAATGTTTCGAAAGAATCCTGGTGAGCAGTAGGAAATGGTATAAGAATAGGTGTAGTACAACCTAAAATTACTGTGTCATCTTCGGAAATTTTAGTAAAATATCTGGTTATAGCCATGAATATATCATTCATAGTACTTCCATAGTGTGCAACCTTAGTGTGATGCTGTGCTAAACTTGAAGCTATTATATCTCCGTATGTATAATCAACAAAATTCTGTGGTAAATCTGCATTACACCCCTGTGTAAAGCCGTCTCCAAACGTCCATAACATATTTTTCTGTTTAAATTACTTTACCTCCCACGCTCTCGCCATAAAATCATGCGTATCAGGATGGTATTGTATATTATTATCTATTAAGTATACGAACATTTCTGCAATTTCCTGCTGTTGAGCCGGACTACAATGAGCGAAATCACGCGCGCAGTTTGGGACAGGTAAGTTATTACCTTGTTGATGTAGTATTGGTATAGTAGTTACTACATGTAAATCCATACCCAGCTCCATACATATCGCTCTTATTGCATCTAATTGTGAACGCATATTCCAAAAAGTAGAAGTTTCAGAGAATAATAACTCAGACATTATGTTAAACGGCGTGTTATTCTTTCCTAAGAAATTTTCAAGTGTTCGTACCGTAACAGGGGTATAGTTGTATGCTTTGTTTCTTGCATAACTTGCAAGCTCCCATCTTTCGAAATGAGGGATAAAAAGAAGTACCTTCTTAGCTTTTAGTCTTCTTTCTTTTTGAGTCCATACGGTAAGATTTCTATAACACGTTTGTATACCCATTCCCCCAATAGCCAGGTTCCAGGCTTTCCTTTTATATCTCTTACATATGTGGTGTACCCAAGTCTGGTTCCAATGTAGACCTATGCCTGAGGTGTGAGAACATCCTAAGAATATTATACCTTCATCTTCTGTATTAAAATCATCTGGGGTTCTAAACTGGTGGTTATTAAACTCATAGGTAATGGGATTGTTTTCCCAATATACGAAATCTGATGAACCTCCATGAAATTGATGATTCTGCTTATTTTTCTCCCAATTAGTAGGGTTATCCGTACCAAGCCATTTACCTTTATAGTTCTCTATATCTTTTTTATAATAATCTATAATATTCTTTTCTAACTTATAGAAGTTTTCAATATTACCTATATCAAAGAAATTAGTGCCGCGCTCAGCACTTAATTTAGGAGCATGTACTTTGGGAGGATTATTTGTAAAAAGCTTTCGCATTCTTTTTACTATAAATAGAAAGAAAAACCCCCTATTGCACGAAAATTTTCCGCAAAATTTCCCCTGGATTTCTTGTTTCCCTCACTAAAAGTTCTTATATTAAAGTATGAGTCAAAGCTTCATAGTTAGTGCCGTAATATACCTCATTGTAATGGTTACCTTTCACCTGATAAAGGATATTATTATAAGAGGACACAATATAACTCCAGCTCAAAGATCTAAGATAAATAAAAGATGGTTAATAAGTACGTTTATTGGGCTTGGACTTTTATTTATACTATATGAAAAAATCCGAACATAAAAAATTTCTTAACCTTGGTGATTACCTTCTAACCGATGAGTATGATCATAAGTATGAGTTATTAGATTATATTACTAAGTACGATAAAAACGTATGTTGGATATTTGGTGATAGCTTTATGGACTTCTACTACGGATACATAAGACACTATCTTGAGAAATATAATAAAAAAGCGGTTATATTAGCAAGAGGAGGCACGGGAGTAGAGTATTCGTACCTAAAGTTTAAGGAAGTAGAAGAGCTAATAAAGCCTTACCATACTGTACTGGCGGGTATAAGTGCTTCTGCAAGAAGCTACTTCAATGGGTTTCATGTAAATTCTAATTTAAAGATTAATACTCCCACTCGTCATTGGTTAAATCCACCTGTTGAGCCTACACAAAGATTTAAACAAGCCGTAGAGCTTTATTACTTAGAGTTGCTTAACTTAGAAGATAGAGAGGTTATATTTGAAGGGTTAGTAGAGAACTTTTATCAAAGAATTATCAATCGAACAAAGAAGGCCGTTATAATACCAACGGTACATACATATAAGGCGTTAGATAATCAACCCAGTATAATGAATGTATTAGATAAATGGATGGTGGAAGGTAATATACCAGCAACCCACAACCATTGGCTTGAAGATAAAGAGTTCGAGGACACGTTCTATAAGCATTATGATAATATATTTGAGATATGGGGATAAAGAACTGGGTAGATAAGACATGGTACTGTGAATGCGGGGCGATGAATGCCGGATGGCTTACGGTATGCGGAAGATGTAATAAAGACAAACAAACACATATAGATGAAAAACATTAATTGGGAGTTTATAGGTACATGGTTACTTCTATTGGCTTTTGCTTTAATCTGTTGGGCAGCTTTCTTAGATTCTATTATTTAATATATAAATATATACATATATATTACTATATACCGAAAAATCATCAGCTATAGATTCTCATGTAAGGCGCAGCCACACACCTTCCGAGCCCTATAGGGAACATTACTGGCATGTTTATGGCAAGGTGCCTGCAAGGTGATACCAACCCGACATCAAATTGATAAAAAGTAATTCCGGAAGGAGAGGGGTTAGCTCTACATAGAACATTTGGTAAGGTCTAACCGGTAGGTAGTTCTCTGCTTCATCATATCATATGAATAAAGAGTCATAGAGGTACGACCGACCTTACTAACATTCATACCATTAAAGCCATCCCAGACACTATATGATATACGATCCTTATAGTCCTTATATGCCTTTACCTTATATGTACCTCCATTATATACTATACTAATAGACTGATCATCTGATAGGCCATATATACTCTTAACAATTGAACTGGCTTTCTTAACTCTTTCTGAATACTTCATAACCTTTATTTCTTAATTTCTATACCTTAATATATGAAGAATCTATCGAACTACCAACCCTTCCCACCATTATTTCCCCAATAAATTTGGTATGGGAGAGGAGGACTGGATGGAAGAAAATGCTATATAGAGAAAAGTTTTGTAAGGGACACACATGAACCTGATGTTTACATCTCATTATCCACACACCAACCTATCTTCTTTCTATACAACCTATATGATTATATAAGTATATCAATATATGTTTATATCAATATATAAGACACTAACTATTATTAATAGAGGTTAAGTATTCCAATACACCTTCACCCTTTATCTCCATCTAATAGCTAATCTCTCTCGTATTATCATCTATCTTCTTAATAGAGGTGTTGTCAAAATCATTAACTACTTCAGACACCATCAAACCCAATACAAGTAATACCAGACATATAAATGCAATTGCCGCTATTTGATAGCTCGTTCGTAAGGATGGTCGGTCGTAGTATGGATGGTTGTTATTATCTTTCATTACTCCATTATATTATATTCATTTATTATTTCTGAATATCTTACCTCTTCT
>Ga0222715_10005282_pt1 | contig 11027 bp, 3 predicted proteins | sample C33_9DmetaG_FD_165056 | JGI IMG/M metagenome (GOLD analysis project Ga0222715, IMG submission 165056) | Estuarine water microbial communities from San Francisco Bay, California, United States - C33_9D | ecosystem: Environmental > Aquatic > Marine > Unclassified | place: USA: California... | reverse complement strand
CAGTGGTATGTACATAGTAACAAAAGTTACAAGTGTTTTTAGACAAGGAAAATTTGAACAAGAAGTAACATTGACCAGACCACCACATTTTGCCAGAGACGCTAAAAGTGGTACACCAACAGATAAAAAAGCACCATCCTATTCAAACAACGCTTTTAACACAGAAGATGGTGGATTAGGACAAAGTTCATAATATGAGAGACGAAAAAAGAACCACACTGAAAATAAATCCTAAAAAGGACAAAGGACCCTTTGAAGGCATAGTGAGAAATGTGTTGGATCCCAAGTATTCAGGATCATTGGAAATAGAACTGATCAAAACCATAGGATCAAATAATTTTAGCACAGGTCAGATAGTAGTAGCCAGATACCTGCACCCGTTTTATGGAACAACGCCACTCAGTGACACAAAAGATGACAGTGGTAATGACACTGCTGACAGCAGGAACAGTCAACAGAGTTATGGTATGTGGTTTGTGCCACCAGACGTAGGCAATCATGTAATGGTCACATTTATTGAAGGCAATTGGAACAGAGCCTTTTGGATGGGTTGTATCAATCAGTTCGGAATGAATTTTGGAATGCCAGAAGCCAATGTGGCAACATCCACAGTCAAAACCACAGATGTTGATTTGACAGGAAAAAAATTACCTGTGTCTGAGTACAACAAAACCAATCAAGAAACCATTGATATTACAAGAGTTGATAAGATTCCTAAACCAGTGAATATAAGATTTAAAAATATATTGGCTAATCAAGGATTATTAGAAGATGAAACCAGAGGATTGACCACATCCAGTGCGAGAAGAGAAGTACCTAGTTCTGTATTTGGATTCAACACCCCTGGACCGGTTGATAAAGATTTTGCTGTGTTTTCGAGATTAGGTGGGTCGAGTTTGGTTATGGACGACGGTGATAATTCGTTCGTAAGGAAAACTCTTGCCAAAGATGGTCCTTCGGATTATGTAAATCTAATAGATTCGGATGAAAATTATTTTACGGCTGACAAGCAAGTCAATGTACCACACAATGAACTGTTCAGAATACGTACTCGTACAGGACATCAAATATTGCTACACAATTCAGAAGATTTGATTTATATTGCCAATGCCAATGGCACAGCCTGGATTGAAATGACTGCGAATGGCAAGATAGATTTCTTTGCTCAAGACAGCATCAGTATGCACACTCAAACAGATTTCAATTTCAAAGCAGACAGAGATGTGAACGTGGAGGCAGGACGCAGTATAAATCTTAAAGCAAGAAGCAGTATCACAGAAGAATCTTTAGGCAGTCACACAGTGACAGTGGGAACCAATCAAACAATCACAGTTGCTAATTTACAAACTGTGTCGGTGGGAACGACCAATCATTATGCCACAGGAAATATCAATCAGGATACTGGTGGAGTGATAAATCTAAACAATGGTTTTGCTGTTGAAACTCCTCCTACACCTTTGAGTACTCATGAAAATCCTGGAGAAAGTTACGGCAACATCATGAAAAGAGTGCCTCAACACGAACCTTGGAGTCATCATGAAAATTTTGATCCGCAATCAGTTTCAACAGGAAAAACTGATAGAACGACAATAGAACAGATATCTACGGGCAAACCAACAAATATTCCTGACACATTTAGGAATGGTAGAGTTTAAAGGAAGTAAATATTAGTATGGCTGACAAAAAACTATTTAAAGAGATCACACTAACACAAAAGAATACCAAAAGTCTGAAGCCTACTCAAAGAGCATACAGAGGCATCAGCACAGTGAACAATGATAACACAAAATTTTCTTTATTTGATGTAGCATTGATCAAACAAGACATTATCAATCATTTCCATATCAGCAAGGGTGAAAAATTAGAAAATCCTGAATTTGGCACAATAATTTGGTCTGCTCTGCATGATCCTTTTACAGATGAATTGAAACAAGCAATCATAGAAGATGTAAACAACATATTCGATTCAGATCCGAGAATTAACGCCAACAAAGTGTTGGTTACACCATATGAATCCGGTTTACAAATCGAGGTAGAATTAACCTATTTGAATTACAACATTTCAGAGCAATTAAGACTTAAATTCGATGAAGATAACGGATTATTGAATTAAATGCTCAGTTTATGTTCTACAATAAATAGTGCTATAACAAAAGGAAGCCATGTCATCAACAGACAGACAAAATAGATTATTACTAGCAGAAGATTGGAAAAGAGTTTACCAATCTTATAAAAATGCTGAATTTCAAAGTTACGATTTCGACAATCTACGTCGAACAATGATTCAATACCTTAGAGACAATTATCCAGAAGATTTCAATGACTATATCGAATCATCAGAATATCTGGCATTGATTGATTTGATTGCCTTTTTGGGACAAAACATATCTTACAGAATTGATTTGAATGCTAGAGAAAACTTTTTAGAAACTGCTGATAGAAGAGAATCTGTTTTAAGATTGGCTAGATTAATCAGTTACAATCCTACTAGAAATCAATGTGCAAATGGACTGTTAAAAATATTAGGTGTAAGTACTACAGAAAATGTAACAGATTCTAACAATTTAAATCTATCAGGACAAACAGTGACATGGAATGATCCAGGCAATTCAAACTGGAGTGAACAATTTACAAGAGTTCTCAATGCCAGTTTTAATGAAAACGAAAAATTTGGTTCGCCGACAAAATCAGGAACTGTAGATGGAATATCAACATTTCAATATAATGTTAATTCTACCAACACAGAACCACCTGTGTTTAGTTTTAGTAAAAATATAGATGGTTTAAATTTAGATTTCGATATTGTATCAACCACTTTTAATGATGGACAAATTCAAGAAGTTACACCGGAAGCAGGCGCACAACTGTCAATGTTGTATAGAGATGACAGTAGAGGAAATGCCAGTTCTAACACAGGGTTCTTTTTACACTTCAGACAAGGTGTGCTGGATCAAGGAGATTTTAATATCACAGTGCCTAGCAACAATCAGGCAGTAAACATTTCTAGTTCTAACATTAATAATACTGATGTTTGGTTATGGTCTTTGGACGACAATAACAATGAAAGAGAATTATGGACCAAGGTGAGTTCAGTTGAAGGTAACAATGTAATTTACAACTCAACAGCAAAAAATTTAAGAAACATTTATGCTGTACTCACAAAGAGATTAGATACCATTCAAATTAAATTTTCAGACGGAACATTTGGAAACTTGCCTCAAGGAAATTTTAGAGCATATTATAGACGCAGTGAAAACAGAACAATAAGAATTACACCAGACGATATGCAGAATATCTCAGTTGATATACCTTATCTTTCTGCGAACAACCAAAGCGAAATATTAACTGTTACACTTGGATTACAGTACACTGTTGATAACGCAACCACTTCTGAAACAAATGAAAACATTAAAAATAATGCTCCGTCAACGTACTATACACAAAATAGAATGATTACTGGAGAAGATTACAATGTTGCACCACTAGGAACCAATCAAGAGATTATTAAAGTAAAAGCAGTCAATAGAACAGCAAGTGGAATTTCAAGATATTTTGACTTAATTGATGCCACTGGCAAATACAGCAACACAAATATATTTGGAAACGACGGGGCAATTTACAAAGAAGAATTCGAAAATATTGATTCTTTTACTTTTAACACTCAAACTGATGTAGAAGGAATAATATTAAACAAAATAGAACCTTTGTTGTCAAACAAAAAAGTAAGGAACTATTACATTGAAAAATTTCCTAAGATATTCTTAACAGATTTGAATACCACTTGGACAGCAGTTACATCGTCTACCAACAAAACTACTGGTAAAATATTTGATTCCACCACCAACATAGATTATCAAGTTGGAACGTTTACAGCCAGTCAGTTAAAATATATTGAATCAGGATCAATGATAAAATTTGTAGCACCAAATGGATATCATTTTATGTCCGACGGCGCACTGATGCAGGGCACACCAGATCATTTAGGCTCTAAGGATTACATATGGACGTCTGTGGTGAGGGTATCCAATGATGGTACAACCAATGCTACAAATGGTGAAGGACCTATTGTGTTGAATGACATTGTTCCAACAGGTGCTTTGGCAGTTCAAATTTTACCTAAGTTTTCAAAATTTTTAACAGATGATGTTAAGACGCAAATTATAGACCAAACTTTTGCTTATAATAACTTTGGATTAAGATATGATTTAAACACAAGAACTTGGCAATTGATAGATGAAAACAATTTGAATCAGTTTGGACAATTTTCAACAGGAAAAGCAGGCGACTTAACTAATCAACAACTTGATTCCAGTTGGTTGTTAAAATTCATCAATGATGGTGAGACATACACAATTACAACAAGACAGTTTAGATATGTTTTTGAATCCAAAAGAGAAGTTAGATTCTTTTATGATAGTGCTGATAGAAATTTTAATGCTGTGACTGGAGAAACATTACAAGATAAAATATCAGTATTAAACATTAACAACAAACCAGATAGCATAGACTCTTTCACAACAGACACGGAATTTTCTATCAGCACAGAGTATAGAACTGTTGCTGGTTATGTGGACAGTTCAAAAGTTGAATTGACTCACTACGATTCTGATCAGGATGGTGTTGTTGACGATCCAGAGGCTTACAGTAAAGTGGTCGATCCCACAGTAAATGTGTTGGAAAAATTAGTTTTTCAAAAAATTGTAGATGTTCAAGACGGCACTAAACGTTTTCAATATGTTGATCCTACAGAAGAAGGTATATTTGTAAGACAAAGTTCGGTTGGAACAATAGCAGATTATCCAAATGGTTCAATTGTTTATGTTTATGATCTAGATAGTTTCAAAAAAATTAACACTACTACTAATACTACAACAACTTCAACTGATTATGTGGCAAGAGTTGGTAGAGACAAATTAAAGTTTCAATATATTCATACTGTGGACGGGAACACAAGATTAGATCCAAGTTCTACCAACATAATCGATATGTATATCTTAACTAACACATACGACACAGATTTTAGACTGTGGTTAGAAGGAACGATCAAAGATAAGCCTCTGTTACCTAGCAATGATGCTTTGTATAATAATTTTAATAGTCCATTGTCTGAAATTAAGTCTGTAAGTGATACAATCATTTATCATCCAGTCAAATACAAAATTTTATTTGGTTCAACTGCTGACAGTGAGTTACAAGCAACATTTAAAATTGTAAAAAATACTGATGAAGTTGTCAACGACAACGAGATTAAAACCAAAGTAATCAGTGCTATCAATGAATTTTTTGCTCTTGAAAATTGGGAATTCGGAGACACATTTTATTTTTCAGAATTGAGCACCTATGTGATGTTGGAACTTGCTCCAGATATATCATCATTCTTAATTGTGCCAAATCAAGGTTCACAAACTTTTGGAAGTCTACATGAAATTAAATCAGAAAATGATGAAATTTTTATCAGTGGAGCAAAAGTTTCCGATGTGGAAATTATAGATTCTGTTACAGCAACTGAAATCCGTGCTAGTGGAACAGTGATAAACAGTTCTGAATCTAAGAACGTAGGTTTAAGCAGTTCTTCAGGAGGCTCTAGTGGAGGTAGTGGATACTAATGGCATTCGACGACAATCAAAAAGACTATCCTGTACCAACAGGCGATAATTCTAACAAAAGAGAGTCTGCCGAATTATTACCTAAATATTTTAGAACACCTGTAAATCAAAAATTTTTACACAGCACTCTTGATCAATTAATTTCACCAGGCACAGTAGAAAAAATAAACGCTTTTTATGGCAGTAAAACTACTCCTGCTTATAAAAATAGCGATTTGTATCTGCCTGAAGTTTCTAATGATAGAGCAAATTATAAATTTGAACCTGCTATTGTGCAAAAAGATGATCTTGGTAATGTAAACTTTTATAACGATTATCTAGATTACATTAATATTATAAAAAGTTTAGGCGGCACAGTTGACAATCATTCCAATGTGAATGCTCAAGAGATTTATGCTTGGTCTCCTAAGATCAATTGGGACAAATTTGTAAACTATAGAGAATATTTTTGGATGCCTTATGGTGCTACAACAGTTTCTATTGTTGGACAGCAAAGAAATGTTACAAGCACTTATTCAGTTACAAAATCTGATCAAGGAGACAATTATGCTTACATTTTTACTCCAGATGGTGCGACAGCCAATCCTACATTAAAATTGTATAAAGGACAAACTTATGTGTTTAATATATCCTCGCAAGGATTACCTTTCACAATCAAAACCAAAAGAGACCTGAGCGATGATTTCAATTTTCAGGATGGAGTGTCAGCACAAAAAGTAGAAAACGGACAGATAACTTTTGAAGTCAAAGACACTGCTCCAGATATTTTGTATTATGGTGCATCTAATGACATTAACTCTTATGGCTTAATACAGATACAAAACATTGAAGAAAATTCTGTGATAGATGTGTCACAAGAAGTGTTAGGTAAAAAAACTTACACTTTGAGCAATGGTGTTTCACTCAGTAACGGAATGAAAGTGGATTTTAAAGGCAACGTAACTCCTGCAGAATACAGTGAAGGCGAATTTTATGTTGAAGGCGTTGGAGAAGCAATTCAATTGATTAGAGTTCAAGATCTAGAAGTGGTCAGTTCATACACCGAAAGTGTGGACGTTCCTTTTGATACACAGAATTTTGACACAGTGGGTTTTGGCACAGCAACGTCTTATGCTCTTAATAAAGACTATGTGGTGATCAACAGAGCCGCTCCAGACAAAAATCCTTGGTCTAGACACAATAGATGGGTGCATAAATCGGTTATAGAAGACAGCGCCGAAGCCAATAATTCATTACCTTCTTTTGATGTTTCAGCAAGAGCAAAAAGACCTATAATAGAATTTGAAGCAGGATTAAAACTTTACAATTACGGAACTTTTTCTAAAGGCACTATTGATTTAATTGACACTGTTACTGCAGATATAATGAGCGACATCGAAGGATCAACGGGGTACTTTGTTGATGGTGTTGAATTAACAAATGGTATGCGTGTATTATTCACAGCAGATGAAGATCCTTTATATAACAACAAGATTTACGAAGTAAAATTTATAGATTTTACAGTCAATAACAAAACAACAAGACAAATATCGTTGGTTCAAACAGATAACTCAGATTCTTTATTAAATGAAACTGTTCTAGTAAGCAACGGGGCAAAAAATCAAGGCACTATCTTTTTTTATGACGGAGCAGTTTGGAAAAAAGCACAAGAAAAAACCACAGTAAATCAACAACCTTTATTTGAATTGTATGATAATTCTGGTTTTAGTTTTGGCGATAGCACAGCGTATCTAAACAGCAGTTTTGTTGGAAACACTCTGTTCAGTTACAAAAAAGGCACAGGGTCAAATGACCAAGAACTAGGTTTTCCATTAGTTTATAAGAATGTGGAAAACGTTGGTGACATTGTGTTTTCATTTGATCTTGTTCAAGACAGTTTCAATTATCAAGAAAATTTACAAACTTTAAGCAAAAGCACAGAAGTTTCATTTTTAAGAAAGTATAAGACTAGAGATGAATATACTGTGTTGTCTGCTTGGGAAAAATCTAATGAAGAAAGTTTTCAAAGAATAATTAGACAGTTTGATAGCACTGAAAATTTACTTAATGATTTTCCTGTAGACTGTGTTGATAATTCAGCCAATATATCTGATTTAAACGTTAAAGTTTTTGTTAATGGGATTATAAAAGTTGAAAACCAAGATTATGAATTAAACCGTATAGATGGAGTTGTATACGTAAGATTTAATAATGATTTAACAGCAGAAGATTCCTGCGTGTTAAAAGTAAAAACTAGCACAACAAAAAATGATATTGGTTATTATGAGGCGCCTAAAAACTTGATTAATAATCCATTGAATCAAAACATCACTGAATTCACACTTGGACAAGTGACTGATCACGTTCAAGATATAATAACTGAAATTCCAGGTTTCCAAGGAAACATTATTGGCGCAAATAATTTACGTGATTTAGGACCATTATCTCCATATGGTAAAAAGTTTGTACAGCACTCTGGACCAATCGGTTTATCATCGTATCTTTTAGGAAGAAAAGATGTAAACATTCTTAAATCAATAGATTTTGCTCAAGAAAGATATCCAAGATTCAAAAGAGCATTCTTGAAAACGTTAGATACACTGGGTTTTGAATCAATCCCAAGAGAGATGGTGGATCGTGTTTTACAAAAAATGAACATGGAAAAGAAAAGCAAAGATGCTTTCTATCAATCGGACATGGTGGGTGCAGGAGCAAAAAAAACAACACGACACACAGTATTAGATTTGGACAGTCCATTTTTTGCTATCTCAAGCAGTTTTGATTTAACAAAACTTTCTAACCAAGCCATTTACGTTTACTACGAAGACGAACAATTAATTCACGGCAAAGATTATGTGTTTCAAGATTCATTTGTAAAAATTGAAAAAACTATAGAATTAAACAAGACTGTTACAGTTGTTGAATATGAAACAACCAACGGCAATTATATTCCTGAAACGCCAACAAAATTAGGTTTGTATCCTAAATATGAACCCAAAAAATATTTAGATAGAACTGCTATTGAACCCATTGAAGTGATTCAAGGTCATGACGGCAGTTTGACAGTAGCATACGGAGATTTCAGAGATGATATTATCCTTGAGTTAGAAAAAAGAATTTTTAACAATATTAAGGTAAACTATAATGATAGTTTATTTGACTACAGAGAACTATTTCCAGCCAAATATAGAAATAATAAATTTTCTTTTAATTCTATTAATAAAACTTTATTAAGAAGTTTTAACAAATGGCACACATTTGTTGGTAATCAAGACTATACTGAGAATAATTTTTATGATTCACAAAACAGTTTAACATGGAATTATTCTGAAATGACAGATAGTACAGGTGAAAAATTACTAGGCTTCTGGAGAGGTGTTTACAAATATTATTACGATACTGACAGACCAAACATTACTCCTTGGGAAATGTTAGGATTTACAGAAGAACCGTCGTGGTGGGAATCAGTATATGGTCCAGCACCATACACAGGCGACAACCTAGTATTGTGGCAGGATTTGGAAAACGGAGCAGTTAAAGAACCAAATAAAAAAACTGTAATAATTGACAAATATAAAAGACCTGGATTAACATCAAATATTCCTGTAGATAGTGATGGTAATATATTAAGTCCATTTAAATCTGGATTAGCAAAAAATTATGTTGCTAGTCTAACAAAAGACAAATTTAAATTTGGAGATCACTCTCCTGTAGAAAATGCTTGGAGAAGAAGTTCAGATTATCCATTTGCTATACTAAAAAGTTTCTTGCTACTACAACCTGCTAAAATAATTGGTTTAGGATGGGACATATCCAGAACTGTTAGAGACAGTTCGGGACAAATAGTTTACAACAATGGAACAAGAATCAATCTCGATAACTTGTTGTTTCCTAGTTCTATCAATGATAACAGTCAAATATTAACAGCAGGGCTAGTAAACTATCTATATGAATTTATTGAAAATAATCTATTGACCAGTTACAATGACTTCAAAAAACAAATTCAATCTCTGACAACACAAATTGGATTTAAATTAAGAGGTTTCAGTAACAAAAACAAATTTAAATTAGTATTAGACAGTAAAACTCCGGTGAACAGTACCACATTATTTGTGCCAGAGGAAAATTATTCATTGTTTAAAAATAAAAGTCAACCAATTGAACTGTTAACTTACAGTGCATTGATCATTGAAAAACGAGCAAGTGGATACAGCATAAGAGGTTATGACAGAGAATATCCTTATGTGACATATTTGCCACCATTACAATTGGCTAAAGATCCTTTGATCACAGTGGGAGGTGTTAGTGCATCATACGTAAATTGGTCAGAAAACAAAAGATATGATGCTGGTTCATATGTAAAATATCAAAATGAATTTTTTGCTGTAGAAACTACACACATTTCAGATGCTAGTTTTGATGTGAGTAAATTTATCAAATTAAATGATCTGCCTATTGAAGGTGGAGTTCAAGCATTTTTAAGAAAAGAATTCGAACAACAACCAAATGAATTTGCATATGGCACAGTGTTTGAAAGTGTTCAACAGGTAGTTGATGTTATTTTAGGTTATGGAGCGTACCTGCAGAGTAAAGGTTTTGATTTCAATCAATTCAATGATCAATTAGAATTAGTAGCAAACTGGCAGTTAAGCACAAGAGAATTTATGTTTTGGACCACACAAAATTGGGATGAAGGATCGGTGATTTCTTTAAGTCCAGCATCACGTAGATTAAAATTGAGCACTCAATCATCAGTGGCAGATAATATTTTCAACAATTATTACACTACTGGAGTGTTACAAGAAAATGGAAACAAACTGGATAAAAGTTTTTTAAGAATAGTGCGCCAAGGCAATGACTTTGAAATCTTTACAAAAAATACATCTAACGGTATCTATCTAGTCAAAATTCCTTTGATACAGATAGAACACGTGTGTTTGTTAGATAATTCAACGCAATTTAATGATTTGATATTTGATCCGGCAAGTGGAGCCAAACAAGAAAGAATAAAAGTAATTGGATACTTGACCGAATGGGATGGATCACAATCTATTCCTGGGTTTGTTTTTGATGATGCTATCATCACAGAATGGGCACCGTTCACAGATTATCCAATGAGTTCTGTTGTAAAATACAAACAGTTCTACTACACAGCAAAAACCAAATTAAAAGGCGCTGACGCTTTTAATAATCAAGATTGGAGAAGATTAAACGAAAAACCAACCAGTCAGTTATTATCTAATTTTGAGTACAAAACAAATCAATTCAGTGACTTTTATGATTTGGATTCAGATAATTTTGATGCATCACAACAAAGACACGCACAGCATTTGATAGGGTATCAACCAAGAGAATATCTGCGTAACATTATAAATGATGATGTCAGCCAGTACAAGTTCTATCAAGGCATGATCCAGGACAAAGGCACCACAAATGTGCTTA
>Ga0222715_10005281_pt1 | contig 11027 bp, 16 predicted proteins | sample C33_9DmetaG_FD_165056 | JGI IMG/M metagenome (GOLD analysis project Ga0222715, IMG submission 165056) | Estuarine water microbial communities from San Francisco Bay, California, United States - C33_9D | ecosystem: Environmental > Aquatic > Marine > Unclassified | place: USA: California... | reverse complement strand
CCACACAGAAAAAGCCAATTCCCATGTAGATGTATCTTTTTATTTGGTTCATTGTGAATCCTTTCGTTATTATAGTATTAGTTATCTGAAAGGACGGGGATGAAAATTATTTTTAATTGATAAAGACAGAGCTACTACCCGAAGTTGGATGCCCGCAAGTTGCAGGATCTCCTGCACGACAGATTCCTATTTCATTTGCAAATACATTACCACTTCCTACAGCCATTACAGGGCCTGCATGCGGTCCTGGAGCGTGTCCTGCAACTGCATCACCAATTCTTGCCACCGGCTTGTTTTCTACAAAAACATTTGGGGATCCTTGGATAATTGGTCCTCCTGCAACATCCTGGCCCGCGTTTCTGGCAACTCCTGGCATTATAAATTATCCAAAATTTGTTTTGTTCTGGCAATTAGATCGTTTATGTCTCTGCCTTCTTCTTGATATAGTTTTACCAATGCGGAGTAACTAAATGATGCATAGATATCTTTGATGGGAATTCCGGATGGATTTTTAACAACATCTCTAATTTCTTCAATCGCAATTTTTTGTGCTTCCAAAGCAGTTGCAATTCTTTCTAAATACGGAGCGTAATTAATTGCTATTGCATTTCCAGAATCATGAACTATTGCATCAATTGGATTAGATGAATCTTCTCCGGGTATCTGTTCTCGGTATAATGTTTTTCCTATAATATCAGCCATTATGTTACCAATCCTGTGGTTGAATGAATGTATTGTTTGGCCATTGTATCCATGGTCTTTGTAATGGTAATTACATTCTTTTCATTAAACTTTAATTGTGCTTTTTCAGGATCAACCGTAAACATATAAGGAGCAAGGCCCATACCTTTGGGTGTTTGTGCTAACATGAGAGGTTTTGAAATAGTAAATCCGTCTGATGTTTCTTCTACCAGTTTGCCAACAATTTCCTCGCCGCTTGATAGTTTGATTGAAACTACGTCATTTTCTTTGTATGGTGTTTCGATTAGCATTATAGTGTGTGTCCTGTTCCGTTGAATCCTGTGTCATCTACGTATTTTGTAAAAGCATCATAGCCACCAATTTTCTTTCCGTTGATTACAATCTGTGGTACAGTTCTGGCATTTGGAAACTGTTCCATTAGTTCTTCTCTTGTGTAGTCTGTGCCTAGTGATTTGTAAGTGTAATTAAATCCTCTAGTTTCGCAAAAATTCTTTGCCTTGTCGCAGAACGGACAGGCTGGTTTTCCATAAATCTCAATCATTGTGTGTGTCTCCATTTCTTAATTTGTTTTTCTAGTTGTTTGTCTGACAGTATGTATTTGTATTCACCAGAAACTATTTTTCTAAATTTTTCTAATAATTCTATTTTCCAATCAATGAGCAATAAAATCCAGTATCTTATATTATCAAGCATATATTATCCCGAATATACAAGACTTCCTTTTTTATCAATTACCCTTACCATTATGACTCCGGCTCTTTTCTTTGAAAGGGCAGCAGAAATGGCCTGATTTTCAGTGCCATAACTACCATACGTAGTCCATTGCTCGTAAGGTGAATTTCTTTTGAACTGTGTCTTGTACATACTCTTACTTATCTAAGTTTAAAGGGTGAAACCCTTAAATGTGTCTTCTTCGACATCCTGCTTAACACCGCCAACAATGTAGGATTCTACCTCAGTTTCCTGTGGTGCTACCTGCAAGCCTGCTGAACTTAACCAGTGCTGTGTCCATGGTAGAGGATTAGTGTTTAGTGGGCGATCATAGATAGTTTTTAATCCAAGTGCCTTCAATCTCTTATTAGCAATCCACTCAACATAGGCGTGGAGTAGATTTGCATTTAGACCAACAATTGAACCCTTGGTAAAAAGATAATCTGCCCAGCGTCTTTCTTCATCCACACATTGGCGCCACATTTCATAAACTTCTTCTTCACACTCTTTTGCAATCTTGACAAAGTCTGGATCGTCATCACCCTTTGCCCAATGCTTTAGGATGTGTGTTGAAAGGTTAAGGTGTGTTGCTTCGTCACGAGCAATAAGTGAAATAATCTTTGCTGAACCTTCCATCAGTTTTAATTCACCGAACGCAAATGTACAAGCAAATGATACGTAGAAGCGTAGTCCTTCTAGGATATTCACAGTCATCATTGCCTTGTACAGAGCCTTCTTGACCTCATACATATCGCCCTTGCCCTTGTTAAAATATTCATTAGCGATATCGTAAAACTTGTCATATTCCTTTGTAACAGATTCTGCTCGTGCAATAATTTCCTTGTCATCTAGGATTGTGTCAAACACTTCACTTGGGTCAGGATAAACGTTCTTTACAATATGAGTGTATGAACGGCTGTGAATTGTTTCCTGGAAGTCCCAACAAACAATGCATGATTCTAATTCTGGGTTAGAACAATAAGGCAGAAATGCCAAACAAGGTCCTCGACCTTGTACTGAATCTAGCAATGTTTGGTACTTTAGATTAGACGTGAAAATATGCTTTTGTTCTTCACGAAAGTCTTGATAGTCTGCTCTATCTTTCTGTAGTGAAACTTCTTCAGGACGCCAAAAATAACCAAGCATGGTTTGATTAAGTTTATCATACTCTGGATAACGGAATACGTCATAACGTTGCGTGTTACCATCTTCACCAAAGAACATAAATTCTTTTGTAAAGTCCACTTTCTTTTTGTTGAATACTGTTTTAGCCAATTTTTTTTGCTCTCTCTTTCTCGTCATAACCCATTAAATGTTACAGGCTTCACACTCTTCGCCGTCTATATCGTCCGCCGGAACTGTCTCACCACCATTAGCATGACCGTTCATGTGACCATTTACATGACCATTTACATGACCATTCGCTGTGCCGTTCAGTTTAACATCATCTGTTTCATTGTCAAGTTTTGTATCATCCAAACCTGCTGGTTGAATGTCATCTTCCTGACCCTTGAAGTCATAGGTGTTCTGATAGTAACTTGTCTTCCAACCCATTTTATATGTGGTTAGCATATCCTTCATCATAACACTCAGTGGAACTTCGTTGTTCTCAAAGTGTGTAGGATTGTAACTCCAGTTGCCCGAAATAGATTGATCAAAGAACTTCTGCATTGCCGCAACAATATTAATGTAACCTTCGTTGCTAGGCATATCCCAAAGCAGTGTGTAAAAATTCTTCAGTTGATTATACTGCGGAACAACCTGTTTAAGAGGCCCTTTCTTGGACTTCTTAATGGACAGGAATGCTCTAGGTGGTTCAATTCCGTTTGTTGCGTTCGACACAACGGAACTGCTCTCCGATGGCATCTGTGCGGACAGAGTCGAGTGCCGTAGCCCGTGTTCCTTGATATCCTTGCGTAGATCATTCCAATCATATTTCAATGTTGCCTTGATTACTTCATCAACATCTTTCTTGTATGTGTCAATTGGCAGGATGCCATCCGCATACTTGGTTCTGCTGTAGTACTCGCAGGCTCCTCTTTCTTTTGCTAGTTCGTTTGAAGCACATAATAGATAGTATTGGAATGCTTCTGATAGTTCATGGACCAGTTTCCATGCTTTCTTGTCCGAGTATTTAACCTTGTTCTTGGCAAGATAGTGTGCTAGACCAATGTATCCAACTCCAAGAGAACGTCTTGCCTTGGTGCTTACTTCAGCAGCCTTGACTGGATATCCTTGGTAGTCGATAATTTCTTCTAATGCTCTTACAGCAAGATCACATAAGTTTTCTAATTCTTCAAGATGATTAATCATACCAACATTAATAGCACTTAGAATACAAAGTGCAATCTCGCCATTCTCATCATCAATGTGTTGAATTGGTTTGGTTGGTAGTGTAATCTCCTGGCATAGGTTACTCATATACACAGGATCTTTAAATGAACTATGGCTGTTTGCATGATCAACGTTCATAAGATAGATACGTCCTGTTTCAGCACGTTCCTTTAACAGATCACCAAATAGTTCTCTTGCCTTAATTTTTTTCTTTTTAACAGAAATCTTTCTTTCGGCTGCTTCATATAATTCTTTAAACTTGTCGTTGTCGCCTGAATAAAAAGCGTCATACACTTCTGGAACTTCGTGAGGCGAGAAAAGAGTAATGTCTTGACTAGACAGTAACCTTTCATAAAATAATTTATTGAGTTGAATAGAATAGTCTAACTTTCTTACTCTATTGTCTTCAGTTCCTTTGTTGTTCTTAAGAACTAAGATATCCTCAATCTCATAATGCCAAATAGGGAAGTGGGTAGTAGCACTACCTCCACGCACACCATTCTGTGTGCAACTTCTTACTGTTGCTTCGTAAACTTTTAGGAAAGGAATTACTCCCGTATGCGCAACTTCTCCGCCACGTATCTTCGAGTTGATTGCTCTGATTCTTCCTGAGTTGATTCCAATTCCTGCCCTTTGAGCAATGTAGTAACCGATCGCACTATTGCTGCTAAAGATGCTAGGAAGAGTATCAGCAACATCAACAAGAACACAAGAGGCAAACTGACGAATAGGAGTACGCACTCCAGCCATGACAGGGGTTGGGATATTGATCTTAAAAAGTGAGGTCGCGTCATAATATTTCTTCACGTAGTTTAAACGTGTCTCCTTTGGGTAGTTAGCAAATAGTGTTGCCGCTATCATCATGTACATAAATTGTGGTGTTTCAAAAATGTCACCATTTGATCTATCCTGACAGAGATATTTGTCAACAACTTGACGCAAACCTGCATAGGTAAATTCCTCATTACGCTCATGCTTGATCCACGTATTCATTTTCTTTAATTCTGTTTGAGTATAGTTTTCCTTGATGGCAGGGTCATACACACCTCGTTCGATGTTTTTATTGATAACTTGCATTAGGCTCAGGTGTTCATAACGACCATAAACTTTTTTGTGCAGGCTGTATAATAAAAGCCTTGCCGCTGCATACTGATAATTTGGTGATTCCAACGAAATTAAATCGTTAGCACTTCTAATTAAAATGTTTTGAATTTCGTCCGTTGTCATTCCGTCATAAAACTGTAGATCGGCGTTCATTTCGATCTGTGAGGATGAAACTCCTGTAAGTCCCTTACAGGCCTCCTCAACAACGAAATGCATTTTATCTAGATCTAATTTTTCTTTATCGCCGGAACGCTTTGTGATGTGTATCTCTTTTGTCATTCTGCCTTCTCTTCTCAATGTTATTGTAAGGGTATTTATTCTGCACCTAACTCAGAGTAGAGTTATGCTGGCAAAACTAATTCCCTGTGTTATATATTCTCCTGTGCAAGTTATTATACTAACACAGAACTACCACAAAGAACAAATAAAATTTTGTTCAATCTTTAGTTTTTTCTTCTTTTTTGGTTTTTACAACCTGCACTATACACCGTAGGTAACATCAAATGTAATATCGCCTGCGGCGCCTGATGCAATTGGATTTTTATAGTATAGCACAATAGTCTCCACACCGCTATCAGAATCATTATCTCTAAGTGATGCAGAAAATTCAAAATTAGTCATAAGCACACCACCAGGGGATGATGCTGATATATCCGAGTATTGGTAGTTGTCAGTTATTGCTAGTTTTGATAAATCGTCTCCGACCGCAAGATTAATATTGCCGTGCCTAATGTGGTCGCCCAAGCGCAGGGTGTAATTAATTGTGGTGTAATTATTTAAGGCACTGATGACTGCTACTGGTCTAAAACTGTCCGTAACAAAGATGTCACTGTAATTTCTATCTATAAGTTCTGTTTTGTCACTGTTGAAAACATCTGTGATAGATCGATCTGACTCATCACTTGTTACTCCAGCAAGTTGCTGTCTATTGCTTGTACAGTTAATTACGATATTATCTCTGCTCTCTCCAAAATATACAATAGGTGTAAGTGGAGTGTTTGCAGAATTTACACCATTACCACAATTTTTAAAGTTACATCTTTGTAATCTCGTTCCGTAACCGTGAGTTGATCTAAGGGCCTGTGTGAATAGTTCTTCAAATTGTGTATCTGTGATCGACCAAGAATTTTTTTGACCAACAACCCCTGTTACAAATATTCCTGTATCATTTACAAAAAATTTAGAATTTTTAACCTGTATCGAGGTATCTGCAACAATTGTTTGAGCACACTTTAAAGAAATAGAGTTATTCAAGAATTGGCAGTTATCAAATACAACATCAGTTACGCTGATACCAACTATGTCATTTGCCCAAAAAACTGCTGATGGCTCAGTGTTTAAACTTGCTGGTGTTTGTCCTAGACTGTATTCGCCTTGGAATATTACACCATTGAATTTAGAATCAGTCATGCCGGTTATAACAGTCTGCCCTGATGAGCGTTTGATTGTTAGATTGTGTATTTCAATATTTTGTGGTCTATTGCTACTATTAAAGTTAATTAGACTGTCACCTGTGCTGGTCACAAAAAGAATGTTGTTTGTGTCAAAGTTTAAAATAGCACCTGTTGCTGTTTCGCCTCTAATAATTGCATTGCTGGGTATTTCTAAATCACTAGTGAAGAGATATTCTCCGTTTGGCACGAGTAAAACTTTTTTGTATTTAGGATCAACATTTCTAAATAATTCATTAAGTGCATTTTCAAATGCTGTAACATTATCTGTGCTTCCATCTGCTACTGCACCGAAGTCAGCAACACTTACTTGAATTTCATCCACCTTACCTAAAAGTGGTCTTGGAGTGCTTAGTGTAATGGAAGGATCATCTGAGGCGAATCTGTAACTGTTTGCAAGTTCTAAAATGTTATCGTGTTCAGTTAGTACTTTTGTATTTCCAACGTAGGGTGCTCCTTCCTGGACTGAACCGTTACCAATGAACAACTCTTGCGAATCTACTGCCCATGCTAGTTCAGCAGAACTTAACTGCGGAACGCCACTGCTAGAATTTTTTTGACCTCTACGTATCTGTATCTTCGATATTTGTACAACTGCCACTTGCTTGCTCCTAAATTTATTATTAGTATTTATCCAGTCAAACTATATTGTGTCTTTTGATTTATAAACTACTATGTTAATAGTAAATCCAAGTGCTGTTTAAGTTCGTTTAACTGGTGTCTTGCTCGGTCTAAAAGCATGTTATAATTGTGTGTAACAATGCTTTTTACCGTATCAGCATTTGTTAGAGTGTGATCTAATAGTTTAACTGCCTGATCAATGGTATTATCAATCCTATTAACAGATACAGGATCCTTGTCGTAGGATTCATTAATCAGATTGTTAAATGTTTTAAATCCCTGTTCTCTCATGTATTCAAGCATTCTGGGTGATGCTTGGACAACAAAAGGATGTTGGTTAATAATTGGTCTATAGGTTTTTTCCGTAATGAAGTTTCCGTATTCTGTGTTATCAAATGTTTCACAGATATAGCTCACACTAGAATTATCATAAACGATACTCTTGTTACTCCAACCCTGTGATGTTGTTCCTGAAGATAATTGTGCTGTCTTAACCTTGTCCGGTGACTTTAGATAATGTCTAATGTCTCTATAGAACACAGGATCTTTTAAATCTAATGCTGAATGTATTTCCTTCCTTTCACCCAGTAAACCAGCAACTGTGTTTTCTAAGATACCCTTTTTGTAAAATCTATATATTGCCTCTGCCCTATTTAATTTACCAATTTTACCAAGCAGTAGATTAAATTTTTTAGGACGATTAGAAAACCTACTCACAGGATGTTTATAATCAAAAACTCTAGCGACTGCTGATATGGCAAAGATGTCAATGTATATAATTTTAAATTCTGCTTTTACTGGATATGACTGTGCAGAGCTGTTCAGAATCATTAAAACATCATTAGGATTAATTCCTAACTTTTTATATCTCTTTACTTTGTTATCAACGTCCGATTGTGAGAGCCCATTTTCATAACTGTAATCAACAACGAACCTACACTTTTTATTTTTTATAATTTTATGATCAAAGCGATCTTCAAAGGGTCCGTCAAATATCAATACCTTATTGCATTCGGCATTATTATTAGAATTATATAGATATGCAGAAATTGTATTAAGGTTTAATACAGGACCAAAAACCTTATTGTGGATGAAATATTCGTTACTTATTTGGACACGATATCTCTTCATTCATTGTGACCTAGAGACTATTGTAGTATTCTTCTACCTTGTCCAGCCACATGTCTCTATACTTAGGAAATGTTTCTTCGGTTACTTCAAACTGCTGATACTGTAGATCTCTGCTACACATGAATACAACGCCCGTCTTGATGTCCGTGCCATATACTTCATTGTGGGCCATTGCGTATGCTACCAACTGCAATTTATAGTCCTCAACCCATTCTTCCTTCTTAGGCTTGTTTGTCTGCTTATGGTCCATGATCGCAGGCTTGCCGTTAAACACACCGCACAGATCCGTTGTGCCTGAATACAGTCCTGGAAAATATAATGACTGTTCCATGGCCCATACTTCTTCCACATTCTTCAAACCGTTTTGGATAATAACTTCTGCCATCTTGTTTGCTTGAACATGCACAACATTGTTACCAGGCTGTCTTTCCATGCCGCAGAGAAATCTTTCGAGATTGGCATGCATTGCGGTTCCAATGCCTGCGGCTTCCGTAGTAATACGTCTTGCGTTTTCCTCGCCAACCCTCTTCTTCCATTCGTTTAAATGGGTCATATCCTTTGTGCTACTAAGGATTGTGGTAACGCTTGGAAGTTTTTCACCATCAGGTGTAAGATACACACGTTTGCGTGTAACGGAATCGTTTATTTGTTTTAATTCGTCATACTTGTATCTTTCAACGAACGGTGGTGGGGTCATAAGTGTTTCATCAGTCATACAGTATATATTATACTCTCTTTAGGAGTTTGTCAAGAGTGATTAGGCTGTTTGTTGTGCCAATTGCTGTGGTGCTGCTGATGCTGCCGTGGCATCCACTGCTGCCTGTGCATCAGTTGTTCCGTCTGCTGGGGTTTCATCATCCGCCGCTCCTGGAACATTCAATTCGATTCCGTCCGCATTGAAGTTCTTGACTAGATTTTGGAGTGCTGGCGAACTGTCATACATTGCCTTGAATGTTTCATAGTCTGCCGCAATTGATGCATCATTGGATTTAAGTATTTGATTCAATCCTGCCCAATTTAATTTTGCAGGAGCCTTCTTGCTTGATGCACGACCAATAATGTTCTTCAATACGACAATGTATCTATCAATCATTTGGTCTGGGGCAAATTCTACGAATCTCATTTTAGTGTGCTTAACTCTTTCTGTAGATCAACAATTTCCTGTTGCTTCTGTTTAATAGTGTCCTGAATCTGTTTCTTACGATCCTGCATCTGCTTGACTGCCATTGCCTGTGCCTTTGCTGCGGCTTGTGGATCAACGCCTATCTTGGCCTGTCCTGCACCAGGAGCCATTGTGGGTGATGTTCCTACTCCAACTGCTGATGGCATGGGAGTCGGAATAGCATCGGTTAGTTCCTTGTCGTTGTAGAACTCACCAAGTTTCATAATTAACCTGCTAGTGTTTTAAGTAGTCGTGACTCGTAGTTGATTGATTCACGCTTTTCTCTACCTGCTGTTTCAATTCCACCTGCTGCTGGTTCTGCTGTTGCAAAATCATCTGCTGGTGCTTCTGCTGGTGCTTCTGCTCCTGCATCCGCTGCTGGTTCTGCCATGTCAGTTGCGCCACCTTCTTCTGGTTCTGCACCAAGCATGTCGCCTGCTGTCTGTTCGCCTGCTAGAACGCCAACTGCATTTGATAGTGTTTCGCGTGTTGTCTTTAAATTTTCAAGTGCTGCTTGAATTGCTGGAGCACTTGATTCAATAAACTGTTTGGATTCTGCCTGTCCAATTTCGTCTCTGATAGAATCACCTAGTTGAAGAAGCGTTTCATTTTCCATGCTTGATATCTCTTCAATGAATCGGCTAATTCTATCAACCATAGTTTTTGCTGTGACGATCGCACTAGCCTGTTGGATCTCACCTTCTGTTACTTTAGTTTCCATTTCTTCTCCGGAGGTTGATTCTTCTTGATCTGTATCTGGGGATTCGTCAAGTTCAAGACCATTAATTGCAGTTTCTTCTCTTTCCGCTAGTTCAGCATTGATAGCATCCAGCATCCACTGTGCTTGATGATATGCATCGTTCTCCAAGTTTTCATTAAAGCCTGACTCGCTACGAACTTGATGTAACTGTGTGCGTAATTTGTTTCTAGCGTCTTCTAGTTTAGCGGCATCGAAGGTTGTAAAGTCAATCTTCTTACCGAAAGCCTTGTGAATTGATTCATTCACCTTTGCTGCTTTTGTTTTAAATAGGTCCTGTGTTTTCATATCTTTCTTCCCAGATGTTGTAATATATTTATTCAAAACGTGCTAATTCTTCTGCTCGTTCCTTGGTTGAAATTGCCTTTTCCTTGGCTATTTCATAGCGTGTCCATAGTATATCAGCCCTAATCACGTTATTACTATTTACTGCTCTATGATAGTTATCAATAAAAATCTTGCTATCCATAAAATGTTTGCTGTATTTAACGTCCAAATCGTATAGCTCATTGCAGAGTTTGTGGTTTTGATTACTGGCTATTAGATTTGCCATCCTAACTGCCACAGCATTTAGGCTGATCTGCTTGTACAAGATTTTTCCATTGCGGCTGATATTTTTGAGTGGTCCTTCACTTTCAATGAGTACGTCGCCAACTAGGATGCCCTTCTCCGTTTTAACGGGAAGTATTATGCCCTGATCAAGAAACTTCTTGTAGGTGTTCTTAACTAACTGTTCAAAACGTTTCGAAACGTCACTCATAAAAAAAGGCCCCTTAGGCCTATATTTAAACAATTAATAATTTGGGTGCTTACATCTTGAGCAGGATGGTAACGATGACTGACGCTACTGCTGCAATTACGGTGCCTGCTGTTCCAACCAGCACCTTGGTCATTGACTTCTGTCCATGCACTATGTCTTCGTGAATGTGTTCAACTTTCTCTTCCAGTTTGGTCATGCGTTTATCCAACTGCTCATAGCGAAGAGCGCACAGATCCACGTGTGCTTCCAAACTTTCTTTTTCTAAACTGGTTACTGGGCTTTGCGCCATCTAAT
>Ga0222715_10005279_pt1 | contig 11028 bp, 13 predicted proteins | sample C33_9DmetaG_FD_165056 | JGI IMG/M metagenome (GOLD analysis project Ga0222715, IMG submission 165056) | Estuarine water microbial communities from San Francisco Bay, California, United States - C33_9D | ecosystem: Environmental > Aquatic > Marine > Unclassified | place: USA: California... | reverse complement strand
TCATTTAGTGATCCTAAACCAGTAATTGCTGATCCAGGCGCATTTAATGCTGACGGTTCTGTTACACCAACAACACAACCTGATGGTAAAGCAGATATAGATTTGACTGATGGAAACAATTAGTAGATTAAAAACTGATACTTTTAATTCTAAGGCGTTCAAAGAATTATCGCCTGTAATGAAAGAAGCTATTAGTGATATATACAAACTGATTGAACAAAGTCAGGAAGATATATTAAACAGTTTTGAAAATTCTGTTAACAAAATAGCAGAGTTTCATAATATTAATAAAAAATCTATTGAAGAATATTTTGATAGAGAATTAAAAGAACAATTAGGAGAATAAAATGGCATATCAAGGCTCATTTAAATTAAAAGGAAGCTCAACAGCTGCTGGTGCTGCTATTTCAGCAAGTAATTTTGGTAGAGCTCACTTTGTTAGAGTACAAACACAGGCTGCTGCTAATACTGTTACTGTTAAAGAAGGTTCAGATGTTATCGGAACAACGATATTAGTAACTGCTGGAGATAGTGTTATCATTGAAAAAGATGAAGCACATACAATTGAAACAACAGGTAATGCTGTAGGTTCAGCTATTTCATCACCAAGATAGTATAAAAAACAAGAGTTTAGATCATAAAACGTATAAATAGTAGTACGAAAAAGAGAGAGAATTTATGAAACTAATTTCCGAAGAAGTATCTAACGCCGAATACCTAGTTGAAGAGGCTAACGGTAAAAAAGAATATAAAATTAGAGGTATCTTTTTACAGTCAAATGTAAAAAATAGAAATGGAAGAGTTTATCCAAAAGAAATTTTGGCTAACGAAGTGAACAGATACAATAGAGAGTTTATCAATAAAAAACGTGCTTTTGGTGAGTTGGGACATCCCGATGGACCGACAGTTAATTTAGAAAGAGTATCACATATGATTACTAAATTAGCACCAGATGGCAATAACTTTGTTGGTGAAGCGAAGATAATGAATACACCCTATGGTAAGATTGTAAAAGGTCTTATTGACGAAGGTGCTCAATTAGGAGTATCAAGTCGAGGTATGGGTTCATTAATTCAAAGAAACGGTGCGAACTATGTAAAAGATGACTTTTACTTAGCGACTGCCGCTGATATAGTTGCTGATCCATCGGCACCTGATGCTTTCGTTGAAGGTATTATGGAATCGAAGGAGTGGGTTTGGGAAAATGGCGTTCTCATTGAGAAAGACATTGAAACCTGGAAGCGACAAGTGAGAGAGGCGAAACAAAGAGCTTTAGAAGAAGTTAAGTTAAAAGTGTTTGAATCGTTTCTTAAAAAACTTTAATTTTATAAATATTAACAAAAGAAATAACTAGTTATTTTAAAAGGAGATTTCTAATGGCCGAAACAGAAAAAAACATCGAGGCGTTGGAACAGGAAGCTGTGAAAGAAGTTAGCGAAGCGAGTGCTAACCCTCAAGCAGATGCTCCTAAGAAAAATGCTGTAGCGGCTGAACCGACTCATCTGAAAAACGATGCTGAAGATTTAGGCGCACCAGTTGTTAAACCAACTGACAGCAATCCAGACGCAACGAAAAAAGTAAAACAAGTTTCTGGTGATGCTCAACAAAAAAGTGCTGGCGCTGCTGACGCAATGCCAAAACTAAAAGAAGAGCAAGAAGAAACTGTTGAAGCTGATGAAGGTTCCGAAGAAATCAAAGACGAAGTTAAAGAAGAAGTAGTAAACGAAGATGAAGAAGCAATTGATGTTTCTGCTGACGTTGAGGCTTTAACTGCTGACGAAAGTCTTTCTGAGGAATTTAAATCCAAAGCTGCTACAATCTTTGAAGCTGCTCTGAAATCAAAAGTTTCAGAAATGAAGAAAAAGATGAACGCAAGCTATGAACAAAAGCTTAAAGAAGAATCTGAAAGTGCTAAAGCTGAATTAGTTGAGAAGGTTGACACTTATCTATCCTACGTAGTAGAAGAATGGATGAAAGAAAACCAACTTGCTGTTGAGCGAGGCATTAAGGGTGAAATTGCTGAGGACTTCATAGGTGGTCTTAAAAAATTATTTGAAGATCATTACATTGACGTTCCAGATGAAAAATATAATGTGCTCGAAGATCAAGCTTCTAAAATAGAAGACTTAGAGAAAAAACTTAACGAACAGATTGAAAAGAATATTGAATTAAATAAGTCAAATGGCGAATTGGTAAAACAAGACATCATTGACGAGGCGGGATCTGATTTAACAGATACTCAAAAAGAAAAATTCAATAAACTTGCTGAAGAAGTTGAGTTTTCAAATTCTGAGGACTTCAAAACTAAAGTGTCAACTATTAAAGAGTCGTACTTTGGTAAAAAAGAAGTAAAACAAGAGAATGAAATTGATAATGTAGCGGTAGGCGAAGAAACAACAAACGTTGATTTGTCAGAAGCGATGGCTGCTTATACCGCCGCTATTACAAAAACAAAAGACATTAAGTTGTCGAAATAATAGAGGAGAGAAGAAGATATGTACTTATCTGAAACTTACGAAAAAAAATGGCAGCCAGTCTTAGAACACGCTGATCTACCAAAGATCAACGATTCATACAGACGTGCCGTTACAAGTGTGATCCTTGAAAACCAAGAGAGAGCACTAAAAGAAGATGCTGCTTTCATTACTGAAACAGCTCCAACAAACTCAACTGGTTCTTCAGTTGCTAATTGGGATCCAATTTTGATCTCATTAGTAAGAAGAGCAATGCCAAACCTTATCGCTTACGATATCGCTGGCGTTCAACCAATGACTGGACCAACTGGTCTTATTTTTGCTATGAGAAGCAGATACACTTCACAAACTGGTGCTGAGGCATTATTTGGTGAAGCTGATACTGATTTCTCTAGTAGAAATGCTGCTGGTGACTCAACATTACCTGGTGTAGGTGGTGAAGGTTCATCTGCTCAATCAGGAACTAACCCAGCTGTATTAAACGACTCACCAGTCGGAACATACACAACTGGTACTGGTATGGCTACAGCTACTGCTGAAGCTCTAGGTGATTCATCTAACAATGCTTTTGCTGAAATGGCGTTCTCAATTGAGAAATCAACTGTTACTGCTAGATCAAGAGCATTAAAAGCTGAATACACTATGGAATTAGCACAAGACCTTAAAGCAATTCACGGCTTAGATGCTGAAACTGAATTGGCTAACATCCTATCTGCTGAAATCTTAGCTGAAATCAATAGAGAAGTTGTAAGAACAATTTACACAGTTGCTGAAAAAGGTGCTTCTGCTAACACAGGAACAGTTAACACAACTACTGAAGGTGTTTTTGACTTAGACACAGACTCTAACGGTAGATGGTCAGTTGAAAGATTTAAAGGTCTTATGTTCCAAGTTGAGAGAGAAGCTAACGCTATTTCTCAAAGAACACGTAGAGGAAAAGGTAACATCATAATTTGTTCATCAGACGTTGCGTCTGCTTTACAAATGGCTGGTGTACTTGACTATACTCCTGCGTTGAACAACAACTTGAACGTAGATGACACTGGAAATACTTTCGCTGGTGTATTAAACGGAAGATACAAAGTGTATATTGATCCATACAGTGCTAATAACACTGCTTCTCAATACTTTGTAGTAGGTTACAAAGGTACTTCACCTTATGACGCAGGTATATTCTACTGCCCATACGTGCCACTACAAATGGTGAGAGCTGTTGGACAAGACACATTCCAACCAAAAATTGGCTTCAAAACTAGATATGGTTTAGTAGCTAACCCGTTTGCTGAAACAGGTGCCGCTTCAGGTGCTGTTACTGCTGTCAATGACGCTGGTAACAAAAACGCAAACAGATATTACAGACGAGTTAAAGTAGCTAACTTAATGTAATATTGTTGGAAGACCAACTATATTTAAAAGGGCGACCCTCAAAAGTCGCCCTTTTTTTTAGCGTATAAATACTTCTATGACAACAACTAACTCATTATCTAGGCAGCCTACATCACAAGATTACGCTAGTCCTACACAGTTTAAATTTAGTATTATTAAACTACCTAAAGTAGAATACTTTTGTACTGCCGTTAATATACCTGGCATATCATTAGGAGTAGGCAATCAACCTACACCATTAAAAGATATTGCTCAACCAGGTGATACACTAGAATATGAAAACTTAACAATGACTTTTATGGTAGATGAAAATTTAGAAAACTACCAAGAGATACACGGTTGGTTAAGAGGTCTAGGTTTTCCTGGAGATCATATAGAATTTAAAAATTTAATATCATCAGGTTCAGATAGATTTCCTATTGCTAATCAAAGTGTTAGTAAAGAACCAGGTAAAGTAAAATACGGAACTACAGATCAAGGACCTGTATTCTCAGATGCTACACTATCAATACTAACGAGTAAAAACAATCCTGTTACAGAAATAAGATTTAGAGATGTATTTCCTATAACTTTGTCAGGATTACAATACAACCAACAAGCTGGCGATGTTGATTATTTAACTGCCACTGTTGATTTTAGATATACAATTTACGACTTTGCTACAACTGGTTCATCAACAACTAGTGTAACAACATCTTAAAAACCTTTACAATTTAAAGGTTTTGTGATATAATGGAGATATTATGGATTTAGAACAATTACAAGAATTGGTTGACAAAGACTTAAAAATCAATGATACAGAATTAGATTTAGAAGCGCTTAAAACACCTCAACTACACAACAAATATATGAAATACTTAACTAAGTTTAAGTTAATGTTAAGTAGAGCAGAATCAGAATACAATAATTTAAAAAGAGAGAAGTGGGAATACTACACAGGCAAATCACCTGCTGAAGTATATGCTTTAAAACCTTTTGATTTAAAAATTCTTAAAACAGATATAGACAAATACTTAGATAGTGATGAAGAATTACAAAGACAAAAACAAAAAGTAGATTACTTACAGACCACTGTTGACTTTTTAGATAGAACTATTAGACAAATAAGTAATAGAGGATTTTTAATTAAAGACGCTATTGATTGGAGAAAGTTTACAAGTGGAGCTATTTAATGTTTTTAAACTCGGTACATTATATTAAAGAAAAAGCGTTTAGTCAATCATTTTGTGAAAACATAATGAAGATTGGCGATCAACAAAAATTAGAATTAGCAAAAGTACAAGACGGCAATCAATCTAATAGAAAGTCATACGTTAGTTGGTTGAGTAATGATAATTTACTTAAATCTATTACACCTGTTGTTAATGAGGCAAATGAAAAGTCTAATTGGAATTTTTTATTAAGAGAGTTTGAACCTTTACAATATACTGTTTATGCTAGACAAAATCATTATGACTGGCATATTGATACTGCTGTTAAACCTTACAGTAATGGTTTAGTAAGAAAACTAAGTTTCACTATTTGTTTAAATGATGATGAAACATTAAACAATAACTACACTGGTGGACAATTTGAGATATGTCTTCCACATCCTGTTCACAGTAAAAACAAATATTTTAAATTTAAAGAGAATTTTAAACAAGGTACTATTATAGTATTTCCTTCTCACATTTGGCACAAAGTACATCCTGTAATTTCTGGTAAAAGAAAAGTATTAGTAGGTTGGGTTGTTGGCAAACAATATGTATAATGACTACTACTAGATATTTAATCATTGATAAGAAAGATGAAGTCTATTTAAAGATAGAGGCAGACGCCGATATTCGTAGAGAATTAGGTGAATACTTTACATTTGAAGTACCAGGTTTTAAGTTTATGCCTCAATATCGTAATAGAGTTTGGGACGGTAAAATAAGATTATTCAGTTATGCCACAGGTCAAATATATGCTGGTTTATACCCATATATTATTGACTGGTGTAATAAAAACAATGTTCAAATTGTAGATGGTACTAAAATTAAAGACGTAGAAGTATCAGACGAAAAGATTGATAGATTTATAAAAGCCCTTAAAATACCTAAAATAGAAATAAGAGATTATCAACGAGAAGCATTTGTACACTCTATTAAAAAGAATAGATGTTTATTAGTATCGCCGACGGCTAGTGGTAAATCACTTATAATATATCTTATACTCATATTTAATTTACTTAGATTAAAAGATAGTAAACAAGATAAGATATTAATTATTGTGCCAACTACATCATTAGTAGAACAGTTGTTTAAAGATTTTGCTGATTATGGTTATAATAGTAAAAGAAATGTACACAGGATTTATTCTGGACACGATAAAGATACAAACAAAAGAGTTATTATATCTACTTGGCAATCAATCTATAATCAACCAAAGAAATGGTTTGAACAGTTTGGTATGATACTTGGCGATGAGGCACACTTATTTAAAGCCGTTTCATTAACTAAGATTATGACTAAACTAATTAAATGTAAATATAGAGTTGGTCTTACAGGTACTTTAGATGGTACTAAAACACACAAATTAGTATTAGAAGGTTTATTTGGTACTGTAAATAAAGTTGTTTCTACAAGTGAATTACAAGAAAGAAAACAGTTAGCTGATTTAAAGATTATTTGTTTAATACTACAACACGATAAAGAATCACGTCATTTTTTAAAAGATAAAACATACCAAGAAGAAATGGATTATATTGTTTCAAACGAAAAACGAAATAAATATATTCGGAATCTTTGTTTGTCTTTACAAGGCAATTCTTTATGTTTATTCCAATATGTTGAAAAACACGGTGAGATATTAAAGAAACTAATTGAAGATAAAGCACAGGACAGAAAAGTGTTTTATGTTCACGGAGGAGTAGAGGCAGATGAAAGAGAATCTATTAGAGCGATTACTGAACAATCGGATAACGCTATCATTATTGCTAGTTACGGTACTTTTTCTACTGGTATTAATATTCGCAATCTACACAATATCGTTTTTGCTAGTCCTACAAAGTCTAGGATACGTAATCTACAAAGTATTGGTCGTGGTCTTCGGTTAAAAGATAATAATTCATCTGCTACTTTATATGATATTGCTGATGATATATCGTATAATGAGAAAGAGAATTACACACTTCAACACTTTAAAGAAAGAATAAATATATACAACAGTGAAGACTTTAATTACGAAATTCACAATGTGGAGTTAATAAAGTAATGGCGTCAATAGATATAAAGATAGTAAAACAAATAAAGATTGTTAAGTTAGTAAATGGTGACGATATAGTCACTGCTTTTCCTATTGAACAATTAGAAGATAAATCTCCATATATAAGATTAGTTAAACCTCTACAAATTAAATACGTTCCTCAATTTACTAAGGCAGGATTAAAAGACTATATTGCTCTTATAAAATGGAATGGTTTTACACACGATCCAATTGTAACTATTCCTAAAGATAAAATATTAACGATAACAAACGCCACTGACGAAATGAGTCGAAGTTATCATAAGATTGCCAGTGGTTATGAAAAACTTGATCCTCCCAAACAAGAAACCTCCCATAGTAAATATGAACAAGAAAGATTTGACGAGGATATGGAAGAAGAATATAATGAAATCTTTGATAGTTTTAGAGATATTAAAAAGACTATACACTAGTACCTGGTATATACCTTATCAAAAGGCTACACGCCCATTATACATAAATTTTCCAAAAAGTCAATTCTAGTTTGAATACGTATTAAGATTGACATTATTAATAAAATGTAGTATATTGGAGTTATTATGAATACAAAAAAGAAAGCTGAACATTACGTAGATAATAAAGAGTTTTTAGAAGCGATGAAGGAATATAAGAAGCTTTGTAGAAAGGCAAAGCGTGATAAACTTCCAAACCCACCAGTTACAGATTACATAGGTGGTTGTTTTTTAAAGATAGCGAATCATTTAAGTTATAGACCAAACTTTATCAATTATACTTTTAGAGATGATATGATAAGTGATGGTATTGAAAATTGTTTACAATACTTAAATAACTTTGATCCAGATAAATCAAGTAACCCATTTGCTTATTTTACTCAAATCATTTTCTATGCCTTTGTTCGTAGAATACAAAAAGAAAAGAAACAAGTAACAATTAAACACAAGTTGATAATGGAATCTAATTATGATGATATGACATTACAACCTGGTGAAGATAGAGAATTTAGAAATCAATTTAGTGAATTTTTACGACAGAATACTGTTATTGATGAGAAACCAAAAGAAAAGAAACCAAGAAAAAAAAGAACATCAAAAACTAATTTAAACTATTTTATATAATGAAAATTGCTTTATTAAATGATACTCACTTCGGTGTGAGAAATGATAGTCCTGCTTTTTTAGAATATCAAGTTAAATTCTATGATGAGCAGTTTTTTCCATACTTAGAAGAAAATAATATTACAACACTTATTCATTTAGGTGATGTAACCGATAGACGTAAGTTTATTAATTTTAAAACCGCAAGTGTCTTTAGACAAAAGTTTTTTAAACGATTGTGGGATATGAAAATTGATACACATATTATTATTGGTAACCACGACACATATTATAAAAACACAAACGAAGTAAATTCAGTTACAGAATTGTTTACTACTTTTGATGGTGTAAACGAACCTTGGATTTATACAGGTCCAAAAGAAGTTGAGTTAGGTGGTTGTCGTATGTTATTTTTACCTTGGATTTGTGATGACAATTATGATGACTCGATTTATGCGATTGATAATTCAACGGCAGAAATTTGTTTTGGTCATTTAGAGATCAAAGGATTTGAAATGTTAAAAGGTCATTATAACGATCAAGGACTAGAGCCATCACAATTTAAAAGATTTGAAAAAGTTATATCAGGTCACTTTCATAAAAAATCAGATGATGGTCATATCTATTATTTGGGTTGTCAATATGAAATGACTTGGTCAGATTATAAAGACTCAAAAGGATTTCACGTCTTTGATACTGAAACAAGAGAACTAGAAAGAATAGTTAATCCTAGAAGAATACATAAGAAGATATATTATAATGATAAGAACGAAGACTATTATAAAATAGATATAAAAGAATACGAAAATACATTAATCAAATTATTTGTATCACAAAAAACAAATGATGATATGTTTAATGCCTTTGTAGATAGATTACAAACACAAATTAATATACACGAATTAAATATCATAGAAGATAATATGTCAGATATATCTGCTAGTGTAAGAGAAGATATATTAGAACAAGGTGAAGACACACTTACTTTTTTAGGTAATTATGTAGATCAAATTGAAACAGATTTAAATAAGCCAAAACTAAAAGACTTTATTAAAGATGTTTATACGGAGGCAAGTGAAAGATGAGTCAAATAACTAACGTTAAATCTACCCATATAAATTGGGGTCCTTATGTTATGAAAACAAAAGTGCCTGATAACATTATTAAAAAATTAAAAACCGAAGGCAAAAAAGCAAAAGAAAGTTATAATCACTCTTTAGCAGGTCATTTAAATCATCAATTTCTTTATCCACAAAATGTACAAGAGTGGTTTTATAACGAGATACATCCTATCATACAAGCATATAGAGTTGGTCATTGTAAGTTTCACGGCATAGAAGAATTAAATGTTGATTTACGAGCAGATGATTTATGGGTAAACTTTATGGAGCCAGGTGATTTTAATCCTGTACATACACACGGTGGTGATTATTCTTTTGTTATCTTTGTAGATGTACCAAAAGAGTTAAAGAAAGAACAAAGAGAATACGAAGGCACGTCTGGTAAGCCTGGTTGTTTGATGTTTGAATATACACAACAAGCAAGACCACGTTGGGCAACAACAGGTACAACAATATTACCAGAAACAGGAGATATGTTTATGTTTCCTGCTTTATTACAACATTGGGTGGCACCTTTTAAATCTAAAGTAACTAGAATAAGTGTGTCAGGAAATTTAAGAATTATAAACAAGGATAAACTACCAAGTGATTATTTTTAAGAAAATTAGATGGAAAAACTTTTTATCTACTGGTAATACACCAATAGAGATTGATTTAAACAAGTCGCCTACAACTTTAATTATAGGAACAAATGGTTCAGGTAAATCAACTTTACTTGACGCTATTTGTTTTGTATTGTTTAATAGACCATTTAGAATTATTAAAAAAGAACAAATAGTAAACACTATTAATAATGGTGATTGTGTTGTTGAAATAGATTTTACAGTAGGTCAAAAGACATATCAAGTTAGACGAGGTATTAAACCTAACTTATTTGAAATCTATTGTGATGGTGAATTATTAAACCAAGAAGCAAATACAATTGACTATCAAAGAGTCTTAGAACAAAACATAATGAAATTAAATTATAGATCATTTGTACAAGTCATTATATTAGGTTCATCATCTTACGAGCCATTTATGAAGATGAAAGCACGATACAGACGTGATGTGGTAGAAGAAATACTTGACATTAAGGTATTTACTCAAATGGACTTGATATTACGAGATCAACAGTCATTACTATCAAAAAACATCACCGAGGTTAGACACAGATACGATCTGTTAGATAAAGAGATAGAATTACAAAGCAATCATCTAAACACTCTGGAAACACGCCAAAACCACGATAAAGACTATAAACTAGAACTTTTACAAAAAAATGAAGAAAATGCTAAGAAAATACGTAATCAGATAGAAGAATTAGAAAGTACAATTAAAAATACAGAAACTACAGTACAAGATAAAGAAAAGGCAGAAAAGAAACTAAGACAATTAGAAAAGATACAAACAAAGATAGAACAGAATTTAACAACTCATAAAAAGGCATTAGAGTTTTTCCAAGAGAATGATAACTGTCCTACGTGTACACAAAAGTTAGAAGAAACATTTAGAGGTGAAAAGATTGCCTATGAAAAAGGCAAGTTAACAACTTTAAATGATGGTATGAAAGACTTAGTACAAGAGATTACAAAAGCCGAAGAACAGATAACTGAATACACAGGATTGTCTAATAAGATTAGAGATATGAATATTGATTTGGCTAAATTAAATACTTCTTTAGATGGTATCTATGACCATACAACTAGAATACAAAAAGAATTAGAAAGTTTATCCGAAGATGATATT
>Ga0222715_10005277_pt1 | contig 11031 bp, 4 predicted proteins | sample C33_9DmetaG_FD_165056 | JGI IMG/M metagenome (GOLD analysis project Ga0222715, IMG submission 165056) | Estuarine water microbial communities from San Francisco Bay, California, United States - C33_9D | ecosystem: Environmental > Aquatic > Marine > Unclassified | place: USA: California... | reverse complement strand
TAGGATTATTTTTCCAAACACTTAATATACAAGCCGTAAAAGCATCTGGCGATGCAGATGTGAATTATCTTAAAGCACCATATGGTCTAATTGTGGACTTTGTAGGTGTAGATGCTGAAGGAAAAAGTTTCAATAATGAAGAATTAAGAAAAGTTATACCTTTTTATTTTAAGTCAGCACAACTTCGAGCAGATATATCAGGAGCGATATATGAATGTTCTGCAGTACCAGTAACCGAGTATGGTCTTTTAACAGTTAACAACGCAATTAAACACGATATTACACTATCTGGTAAAACTGTTTATGAAATGTTACAACAAGGTGATCAAAGTTTAATGGGACAATTAAACTTTAAAGGAGAGACCGATAAAAAAGCCAAGAAAAAAACAAAAGTAACCACAGTGCCTACTGATGATTATATTGTGTATTTTCCAAACAATCTTTCTAGAACAATCACTGAACAACAACGTAAAGTGATTACAGAAGATAGAGCAGTGGTCCTTGCCGACAACGCAGAGTACAGCTCGAAATTTGAAACAGAGAAAAGAGACACCGCAGTAGAAACACTTTTAGGTAACGACGTTATAGTTACTAATGAATTCAACGGCACAGGTGGTAAAGGAATAAGAGTTTTTCAAACAGCAGAAGAAGATGCTGATTCAGGAACAACGTTTTTAGGAAACGAAATTGGAGAAGCCAAAATGGCTATTGCTCCTGGTAATATGGCTATTATAGGAAAAACGTTTCCAGAATTTGAAGAAAAATATGACAAAAGGAAAAAAACTTTCACTAGAGACAAAATTACTCTTGATTTGAAAAAAATGACTTTAAGTTTTGCCAAAGGGTCTTATATCACAGACATAATAGAAACAGTGATCTTGTTGTCAGAATACAGTTTAAATTTAACTAAAAACCCAGATGAAATTAAAAATAAGCCCAAAGGTGGTCATCCTTGGTTTAGAATTGTAACAAAGTGCTTTGAATTAAAAGATTCATACATACAGTCCTTAATAAAACAAAATCCCAAAGTGGCTGTTTACAGTGTTGTACCATATATTGTACCAGATGAACTGTTTATTGATCCAGGCACTTATTCAGAAGGAACCACACAGATTAGAAATAATATCATCAAAGGTTACAATTATCTATACACAGGGTTGAATGAAGACATACTAGATTTTAGACTGGATTATAATTTTGCTTTTTATAATTCTGTTGTGCCTAAAATGGATAAAAGTTCAAATACTTCTGCGGCAGGTAAAGGAAAAACTGCTGAAAACAATGCCACAGTAGAGATAGAAAAGAATTATGAAATAGAGCCCAGACCAAATGAATTAAAAGGAGGGGCAGGCAGTCTAACAAACAGACCAGAAGATGATATAATTGCCGGAGAAGAAGGATCAGAAAATGAATCAATTGAATTAAAAATTGCTAGATCCATGAACAAAAGAATTATTAATTCAAATGTGGATTTATTAAATTTAGACATGACAATTATAGGTGATCCATATTTTTTACCCAGCAGTGGTATGATGAACACTGATGAACCTGTGAGAACATATGTGGATAGGAGAGGATTTCGCAATGCGGACGGTTCACTTACAGCATCAGGATCTGTGTATGGAAACGGTAGAGGTGAACTTAATTATGTGGACAGAATGTGCTACATAGAAGTCAATTTTCAAACGCCAATTGATGTGCAAACAGGAGGCAATCATATGATATTTCCTACCACGGGCGGATATGTTAACGGTATGAACGAATCTGTGCGTTTAGGAGAATTCAGTGGTTTGTATAGAGTACAAAAAATTGTGAATTCATTCAGACAAGGAAAATTTGAACAAACACTCACAGTGATACGAAGTGGCAATATGTCAGTGGATGCTAAAGAAGGATCCAATGAAAATAAAAAAACTATCACTGAAACTGAAGGATCAAACTAATGGCAACACCGTCAAAAAGAAAATCATTTGCAGTAGATCCAAAGAAAGATAAAGGACCTTTTGAAGCCATTGTGAGGAATGTGTTGGATCCCAAATACAGCGGAGCAATTGAAGTTGAATTACTCAAAACACTGTCATCAGGCAATTCAGAAACCACAGGACAATTTATCACAGCCAAATATCTCAGTCCATTCTATGGCACAACCTATGTGGGCGGCTTAACAAAAAACAAAGATCATAGAGACAGCCAACAGAGTTACGGTATGTGGTTTGTGCCACCCGATGTGGGCAACAGAGTACTGATACAATTTATTGAAGGCAATATCAACAGAGCCTATTGGGTAGGATGTATTCCACAGGAACTGATGAATGTGATGATTCCAGGTTCTACACCTGCCATGACCAACACTGACACAACAGATTCTGCACATCAAGAAGATCCTGCTGATGCAGATATCAGAGGCAAAAAAATGCCTGTGGGAGATCACAACAAATTAAAATTTTCCGACAAGCCAGTGGACAAACCATTACAGATCAAAAAGCCTATCAATAGATTATTCAAAGCAGTGTTAGAAACACAAGGCTTAATAGCAGATGAAACCAGAGGTTTAACCACATCAAGTGCTAGACGTGAAGTGCCTTCCAGTGTGTTTGGAATTAATACACCAGGACCAATAGACAAAGTATTCACACAAAATAAAGAAGTCGCCACAGCAAGATTGGGCGGAACATCATTTGTGATGGATGACGGTGATGATAAATTTATTAGAAAAACATCTGCAAAAACAGGACCTTTTGATTATGTGAATGTTGAAACAACAGAAACAATCACCGAAGGCGAAAAGAATATTCCACACAATGAATTATTTAGAATACGTACTCGTACAGGACATCAAATACTGTTGCACAATTCAGAAGATCTTGTGTACATTGCCAACGCCAATGGTACAGCATGGATTGAAATGACTGCCAACGGCAAGATTGATTTTTATGCAGAAGACTCTGTGAGTGTACACAGCAAAGGTGATTTCAATTTTAAAGCAGACAGAGACTTTAACTTACAAGCAGATAGAAACATCAATTTAAAAGCCAACACCATTAATCAAGAATCCACAACACACAATTTGTTGACCACTGGAGCACAAACTGTGGAAGTGGGCGGCGCACAAACAATCACAGTGGGCGGCACAACCAATCATTATGCTGGTGGCAACATCAATTTAGATGTGGGAGGACTCATAAATCTTTCTAGCGGAATAGCAGTGGCTACGCCGGTGGCGCCTTTGGCGGCTTGGAGCCTTCCAGGCGAGCAATCACCAAGCATCATGAAACGTGTGCCACAACATGAACCTTGGAGTCATCATGAAAACTATGATCCAATGGCAGTGGTGTTAGCAAAAACAGACAGAAGTGTATCTGATAATATTGTGGTTGCAGAACCAATCAATATACCAGACACGTTCAAGAATGCGAGGACATAATGCCAGGAATCAGTAGAGTAGGAATAGACACAGCCGCAGGCACAATAGTTGGTAACCTAGCACCCAAAGTGATTGTGGAAGGTGTGCCAATAGTAGTTAAAGGAGCGTCAGTTGAACCTCACGCACCATGTCCTGTTCCTCCGCACTGTAACGCAGTAATGGACGAAACAAGTCAAAAAGTTAAAGCAAATGGAATATTAATATGTAGACAAGGAGATGCCGCAAATTGTGGGCATACCGCCACTGGTAGTGCTAAAGTTTTTGCAGGTTAAATATTGTTATGGCAAAAAATAAATTATATAAAGAAATCACAATAGGACCGAACATCAGTGCCAAACAGCCACCTAGTCAAAGGATCTACAGAGGCATCAGCACAGTAAATCCAGACAATACAAATTTTGCTCTCAATGACATTGGTTTGATCAAACAGGACCTGTTAAACCATTTCCACATCAGTCAGGGTGAAAAGTTAGAAAATCCTGAATTTGGCACCATATTATGGGACGTGATACACGATCCTATGACGCCTGATCTAGAAGAAGCAATTAAAGCCGATGTGTTAAACATTATTAACAACGATCCAAGAATTTCAGCAGATACAGTGATTATAACTCCTTATGAAGCAGGTATTCAGATAGAAGTTGAATTAACGTATGTAAAGTATAACATATCAGAAAGGATGCAACTCAAGTTTGACCAAGATAATGGGTTACTGAATTAACTGCTCAGATAATACAAAACAATAAATATAGATATTAAGGAAACACATGGCATCTACAGATAGACAAAATAGATTACTACTAGCAGAAGACTGGAAAAGAGTCTATCAATCTTATCGTAATGCGGAGTTCAAAAGTTATGATTTTGATACTATCCGTAGAACGATGATACAGTACATAAGACAAAACTATCCAGAAGACTTTAATGATTATATTGAATCATCAGAATATCTAGCACTGATTGACCTAGTGGCTTTCTTAGGACAAAATTTAGCCTTCAGAATAGATTTAAACTCAAGAGAAAATTTTTTAGAGACAGCAGATAGAAGAGAATCTCTGTTGAGACTGGCAAGATTGATCAGTTATAACCCAACAAGAAATCAATGTGCTAATGGATTATTAAAAGTTGTTGGAATTTCCACAACAGAAAATGTGGTAGACAGTAATAATGTTAATCTTTCTAGTCAAACAGTAAGATGGAATGATTCCAGCAATCCGAATTGGAATGAACAATTTATAAAAATATTAAATGCCAGTCTTTCAGAAAACGAAAAGTTTGGTAATGCTGTAAGAAGTGATGTGATAGATGCAATACCGACAGAACAATACAGAGTAAATTCAAGCAACACAGAAGTTCCTGTTTACACTTTTACTAAAAATGTAAATGGACAAACTTTATCTTTTGAAGTTTTAAGTACTTCTTTTGAAAACGGATCAATTGTGGAAGAGGCACCCCTCACTGCTAGACAGTTCAGTTTGTTACACAGAGATGACGGTAGAGGCAACGCGAGCAACAACACAGGATTCTTTGCACACTTTAGACAAGGAGTATTAGATCAAGGTGAGTTTTCAATCACAGTTCCTTCAAGTAATCAAGCAGTTTCAATTGATGCTTCAAACATAAACAACTCAGATGTTTGGTTATATCAGTTAGATCCTGACACTGGATTAGAACAACAACTTTGGACCAAAGTAGAATCAGTTATTGGTAATAATGTAATATACAATTCAACTGAAAAAAATATTAGAAAAATTTACACAGTTCTAACTAATCAGGATGATTCTATAAGTTTAAAATTTTCAGATGGAGTATTTGGAGATTTACCTCAAGGACAATTTAAAGTTTATTACAGAAGAAGTAAAAATCAAAACATTAGAATTGTACCAGCAGATATGCAAAATGTTCAGGTTGATATTCAATATGTGTCTGCCACCAATCAAGTGGAAGTTTTGACTTTGACTTTAGGTTTACAGTACACTGTGGACAATGCCACAACTTCAGAAACAAATGCAAATATAAGATTGAACGCACCTAGCACTTACTATACACAAAATAGAATGATTACAGGTGAAGACTACAATGTTGCTCCATTAGGAACCAATCAAGAAATTATCAAGGTCAAAGCAATCAACAGAACTTCTAGTGGAATATCAAGATATTATGATTTAATAGATGCCACAGGAAAATACAGCAACACAAATATTTTTGGTGCAGACGGAGTAATATACAAAGAAGAAATTGAAAATTTAGATTCATTCACGTTTGATACTCAAACAGATATAGAAGGAGTTATAATTAATCAATTAGAACCTATTTTGAGTCAATATAAAACAAGAAATTTTTACATTGAAAAATTTTCAAAAATTTTATTAAACGATTTAAATCCTGTTTGGTCACAAGTAACATCAGGCACCAACCAATCTACTGGTAAATTTTTTGATGCATCAACTATAATTGATTATCAAGTAGGTACATACACTGCCAGCCAATTGAAATATATTGAGCCAGGTGCAATGGTTAAATTTGAAGCACCATCGGGTCAACATTTCATGCAAGATAATACATTGATGTCAGGTGAACCTAACCATTTAGGGTCTAAAACTTTTATTTGGACATCTGTAATCAGCGTCTTAAATGATGGAGTAAACAATACCAGTACTGGTGAAGGTGCTATTAAATTTAATGATGTAATACCATCAGGCGCGATTGCTACCCAGGTGTTACCAAAGTTTGCCAAACAATTAGACAATGATGTGAAAACTCAAATCATAGATCAAACTTTTGCTTATAATAATTTTGGATTGCGTTATGATGTGGAGACTAGAAAATGGCAAGTAATTGACGAAAACAATTTAAATGTTTATGGAGTATTCAGCACAGGAAAATCAGGAGATGCATCAAATCAACAACTAGATGCCAGTTGGATTATAAAATGTATAACTGATGGTGCCACATACACAATCACACACAGAGGCTTGAGATATGTTTTTGAAAGTAAAAAAGAAGTGCGTTTTTACTATGATAGTGCAGATAGAAACTTCAATGCTCAAACAGGAGTAACTTTGCAAGACAAAATTGCTGTGTTGTCAATTAACACTAAACCTGACAGTGTTGTGCCTTTTAATAATGATACAGACTTCAGTATATCAACAGAATTTAGAACCATAGAAGGGTATGTTAACAGTTCTAAAGTTGAACTTACGCAATATGATTCAGATCAAGATGGAATAGTGGATAACCCAGATGCTTTTGATGTGGTGGTTGCTCCAGGAATAAATGCCAATTCAAAATTTATATTTCAAAAATTATACACCACTAACGGTGGCAATCAACGATATCAATATGTGGATGCACAAGAAGAAGGCATCTATGTGAGACAAAGTTCTGTAGGAACTATTGGAGACTATCCAAATAATTCTATTGTTTATATAGTTGACAGTGATTCATTTAAAAAAATTAACACAGTGACAAATACCACTAGCACTGTTACAAACTATTTGGCACTTGTAGGTAGAGATAAAATTAAATTTCAGTATGTACACACGGTGGATGGAAATACAAGACTGGATCCTAGTTCATCAAACATAATAGATATGTATGTTTTAACACGTTCGTACGACACAGATTATAGATTATGGTTACAAGGAGCAGTTGCTACTCAACCTCTTTTACCTAGCAGTGATTCATTGTACACAAACTTTAATGGTGCATTGGCCAATATTAAATCTATCAGTGACACAATTGTTTATCATCCAGTAAAATACAAAATATTATTTGGTTCACAAGCAGATACTGATCTTCAAGCAGTTTTTAAAATTGTCAAAAACCCTGATGAAGTAACCAATGATAGTGATGTAAAAAGCAGAGTGGTCTCAGCAATTAATAGTTTTTTTGCATTGGAGAATTGGGATTTTGGAGATACATTTTATTTTTCAGAACTCAGCACATATGTAATGAACGAAGTAACTCCATATGTTTCCACGTTCATAATTGTTCCAAAACAAGGATATCAATCATTTGGAAGTCTTTATGAAATTAAATCTGAAAATGATGAAATATTCATTAGTGGAGCCAAAGTTACAGATATAGAAATTATTGATGCAGTCACAGCCGCACAAATAAAAGCAACAGGTACAGTTACAACCAGTTCTAATTTAACTGCATCTTCTTTAAGCGGGTCACTGTCGTCAGGAGGCTCTAGTGGAGGCAATGGATACTAATGGCGTTCGACAACGATCAAAAAGAATTTCCGTTACCAACTGGTTCTGATTCTAACAAAAGAAAATCTTCAGAATTTCTACCTAAATATTTTAGAACACCAGTAAATCAGAAATTTTTACACAGCACAGTTGACCAATTAATTTCTCAAGGAACTTTAGAAAAAATTAATGCATACTATGGCAGAAAGATTACTGAATCTTATGAACCTAGTGACTTATATATTCCTGAAGTAAATGAAGACAGAGCAAACTATAAATTTGAACCAAGTGTTATACAAAAAGATGATTTAGGCAATGTAAATTTTTATGCTGATTATATTGATTATGTAAATCAAATTAAAAACTTTAATGGTCACACAGATGATCACAGTCTACTAAATGCTCAAGAATATTATGCTTGGTCTCCTAAAATAGACTGGGACAAGTTTGTAAATTATAGAGAATATTTTTGGATGCCATACGGAGCATCTACAGTAACTATCAATGGGCAACAAAGAAACGTTACAAGCACATACACAGTTACTAAAAGTGATCAAGGTGACAATTATGCTTACCTTTTCACTCCAGATGGGCTAACAGTTAATCCAACTTTAAAATTATACAAAGGTCAAACATACAAATTTGATATTGACGCAGAAGGATTACCTTTTGTTATTAGAACTGAAAGAATACTTGATTCTAGTTATAATTTTGTAGATGGTATTGATGTTCAAGATATTGAAAAAGGCACAATAACTTTTCAGGTTAAAGACGATGCTCCATCCAAGTTATACTATGGTGCTTCAAATGATATCAATTCTTGGGGACTGATCACAATACTTGAAATTGATGAAAATTCTGTAATAGATGTAACCAAAGAAGTATTGGGCAAAAAAAATTACACCACATCAACAGGCACACCACTTTCTAATGGTATGAAGGTCAATTTCCGAGGAGTTGTTACTCCTGTCAATTATGCAGAAGGTGAGTATTATGTAGAAGGAGTCGGCGAAGCAATCAAACTAATCAATGCACAAGATTTAGAAGTGGTTAGTGCGTTCACAGAATCAGTTGCTGTGCCTTTCGATTCGCAAAAGTTTGACACTGTTGGATTTGGTACAGCAACCTCATATGCACTCTACAAAGATTATGTGGTGATTAATAGATCATCTCCAGATAGAAATCCTTGGACACGACACAATCGTTGGATACATCGTTCAGTCATAGAGGCCAGTGCTGTTGCAAATGGTCAGGTTCCTGACGTTGATCAATCATCAAGAGCAAAAAGACCTATAATAGAATTTGAAGCAGGATTAAAGTTGTTCCAATATGGATCAGCGTCTAAAGGCAATGTTGATCTAATTGACACATTCACTAAAGATGTAATGAGCCTTGTAGAAGGATCAACAGGTTATTTTGTGGATGGAATAGAATTAACAAACGGTATGAAAGTATTATTCACTGCCGATACTGATCCCACAGTAAACAATAAAATCTTTGAAGTTAAATTTATAGATTTTAATGATGGAACAAAAACAACTAGACAAATTTCTCTTATAGATGTAGACAATGGAGTCAGTCTTCAGGATGAAACAGTTCTTGTAACTAATGGTGTAAAATATCAAGGTAAAATATTTTATTTTAATGGTAATAGTTGGAAACTGGCACAAGAAAAATCTTCTGTTAATCAATCACCATTGTTTGATTTGTTTGATAACGAAGGAATCAGTTTTAATGATAGTATCAAATATCCTAATAGTTCTTTCAGAGGAAATAAAATATTTTCATATGGAATCGGATCAGGTACAAATGATCCTGAATTAGGTTTTCCTTTAAAATATTTGAATGTTGAAAACATTGGAGATATTGTTTTTAATTACGATTTAGTGAATGAAAGTTATATCTATCAGTCTTCTACTATTAGCGGAACATTGAACTCAGAAAATTCATTTTTAAAAAAACACAAAGATAGAACTAGCAGTACTAGTGTTAATGGATGGACCAAAGCAAATACAGAAAGTTATCAATTGGTATGTAGACAATTTGTAGGTACAAGCAATCAATTGAATGATTTTCCGATAGATGTTTATGATCAAAGTGGTGATTTGAATGATTTATCAGTGACAGTTTTTGTTAATAATAGTAAAAAGAGTGAACCAGTAGATTATTTTATTAATAGAATTAATTCTGTAGCCTATATAAGATTCAACAAAAACATTAACGTTGATGACGTTGTAGTTCTAAAAACAAAAAGTTCAAGTTTAAAAAATTCTAATGGATACTATGAGTTTCCTACAAATTTACAATCTAATCCATTGAATGAAAAAATCACAACTTTCACAGTTGGACAGGTTATTGATCACGTTAAAACAATCACTAATGAATTGCCTGGAATAGTAGGTACAACTCCTGGTGTGAGTAATTTGCGAGACTTTGCAGATGCGTCTAAATACGGCAGAAAATTTTTACAGCACAGTGGACCTATAAGTTTAGCCTCATATTTAATTTGTAAAGGTGATACAAATATTTTAAGTGCAATAGAATACAGCCAAACAAATTATTTTAAATTTAAAAAACAATTTATTAGTTCTTTGGATGATTTAGGTCTTGATTCATCTCCTTCTAAGATGGTAGATGCAATACTTGAAAAAATTAACAAAGACAATAACAGTTCATCTCCATTTTTTCAAACTGACATGATGGGAATGGGTGCTTTCATAAGCACGGAACACACAGTTTTAGATCTTAACAGTCAATTTTATGCACTGTCTAAAAATTTCGACTTGAATGAATTGTCTAATAGAGCAGTTTACGTCTATCACAACGGTGAACAATTATTACATGGTAAAGACTATGTTTTTGCCAACCAGTTTGTGAACGTTTTAAAAACGTTATCTTTAGATGATATTATCACAGTGAATGAATATGAAACCACTAATGGAAATCATATACCAGCAACTCCTACTAAATTAGGATTGTATCCAAAATACACTCCAAAAAAATATCTAGATACCACAGCAATAGAACCGATCAATGTAATTCAAGGACACGATGGCAGTTTAATTGTTGCCTTCAATGATTTTAGGGACGATATTATTATTGAAATGGAAAAAAGAATTTACAATAATATTAAAACTACCTATGATAGAGATGTTTTTGATCCAACGTCTATTTTGCCGAGAGGTTATAGAAATAATAAATTCAATTTTGATTCAATTAACAAAACCTTACTGGAAGATTTCAATAATTGGTTAGTGTTTGTAGGAAATCAAGATTATACGGAAAATTTATATCATCAAGATGATAACAGTCTTACTTGGAACTACTCCAGTATGATTTCTCCATCTGAAATTAAGTTGTTAGGTTTCTGGAGAGGTATTTACAAATATGCTTACGATACAGATAGAC
>Ga0222715_10005276_pt1 | contig 11032 bp, 10 predicted proteins | sample C33_9DmetaG_FD_165056 | JGI IMG/M metagenome (GOLD analysis project Ga0222715, IMG submission 165056) | Estuarine water microbial communities from San Francisco Bay, California, United States - C33_9D | ecosystem: Environmental > Aquatic > Marine > Unclassified | place: USA: California... | reverse complement strand
CAGGCAGGGCAATGTTTGCATGCGTGAAGTAAGTAAATACGACACTTAAGATTCGGTAAAATAGATAAAAGGCGATCGGCATACCAGTAATCGCGATTGCGATTAATGCAAAGGTCTCTCGGAGCAGAAAATCTAGGGGATGGTGTCGTGTACCTGTAGTTGCATCGACGTGTTTATCGCTATGATGCACTAAATGAAGTCTCCATAAAGCAGGTACTTTATGCAAAAGATAATGAACAAAATATTGAGCGATTAAATCGAGTACAACTAATGCAATAATGAGTTCAGCCCATACAGGTAATTCGATAAGATTAAGAAGTCCGAAGTTGGTATTAGAAAGCCATTGATAAAGAAGGGCAGTAAGTGCACCAAAACCGACATTGATGATCATCACCATGGCGAGTAGCGAACCATTAACCCGAGCGTGTTTCCATTTCTTGTAATTGAAATTGGTTTGCGCGTAATAGCCTTCGGCAATCCAGAAAACACCTAACACAAAAAAGATCCAAGCCGCCTTCATCCAGACGGGCATCTCTTCAAAAAATAATAGAAATGAGTCCATAATATCTAATTCACAGCCTCCCGAAGATACTAAATATTAGAATTTTAAGTGTCTAATCGTTTCACCTTTATCTTTCAGCTGTTTCAATGAATCGATTCCGATTTGAACGTGATTCGTGTCAAAGATTCTCTTGTTTTCTTCATCTTGAGCCATCGATTTCACTCCTTCAGGAACCATGGGCTGATCGGTGACTAGTAGAAGAGCTCCTGTTGGGATTCTATTGTGAAAACCAACCGTAAAAAGGGTAGCCGTCTCCATATCGATGGCATAAGCTCTTACCTTCTTTAGATGATTTTTGAATTTCTTATCGTGCTCCCACACTCTTCGGTTAGTGGTGAATACAGTGCCTGTCCAATAATTTTGAGCTCTGTCCTTGATCGTTGAAGAGATCGCTCTTTGGAGGGCAAAAGAAGGTAAAGCGGGTACTTCTTTAGGTAGGTAATCGTCTGAAGTACCATCTCCTCGTATCGCCCCGATGGGCAGCACAAAATCTCCGATTTGATTTCTTTTTTTAAGTCCGCCACACTTACCTAGAAATAGAACGGCTTCAGGTTCAGCTGCCATCAAGAGATCCATTATTAAGGCTGCATTAGGGCTACCAATACCAAAGTTGATAATACTAATACCGTTGTGAGTAGCAGATGCCATTACTCGATCTTTCCCCTCTACTGTGGTGCCTGTTATCTCTGCAAATTTTGAGACGTATTTGTAAAAATTAGTTAGAAGAATATACTTACCAAATTCATGTGAAGGCTTCCCTGTGTAACGGTGTAACCAATCACTGACAATTTCTTGTTTTGTTTCCATAAGCTAAAATTTCTCTAAGTTAGTAAGTATTCTAATAGGTATGTCTAAACAAAAACATCTCGGGGTCTTCATTGCCGCAGCTTTTATTGGCCCTGGCACGGTTACCACCTGTACACTTGTCGGAGTAGACTTTGGGATTGAACTACTTTGGGCGCTGACCGTTTCGATTGTAATTACCTATTATTTTCAAGAAATAGCTGCTCGTTTGGGCTGGGTTTTAAATGAAGATCTTGATCAAATTATCATGAGAGGAATCAAACAACCACTGCTTCGATTTACAGTTCTTGCCTTGATAGTCTCTTCTATTTTTATCGGAAACGCAGCTTATCAGGGAGGTAACTTGAGTGGCACTTTAATAGGGTTGCAACTGCTTTCAGACCAATCGATTTCAAAGACCATACTTATGATTCTTATCGGCCTAGGGGTTCTTACCATGCTGTGGAATGGTCGATTTGAACTAATTAAAAGATTGCTCATGCTCTTAGTGGTTTTGATGGGTATAAGCTTTTTAATTACAGCTATCTATCTAGGGCCAGGGATTCTAACCCTTTTAAAGGCTGCTTTCATCCCTACTTTCAAAGGATCAAGCACCCTTATGATTGTTGCATTAGTTGGCACCACCGTTGTGCCTTATAATCTATTTCTTCATACGGCATTAGTAAAGCAAAGTCGATCAGAAATTTCTAGTCATCGACTTCTAAAAAAGGATGCCTTGTTTAGCATCCTTATTGGAGGGCTGATCTCTATGGCTATTCTTGTAACTGCGGCTTCTGCAGGTAGCGAGGGAATAAGTTCGGTCATCGATTTAGCCGCTATTCTCAAACCTTCACTCGGAGAATGGAGTAAATACATTGTCGGTTTTGGCTTATTCGCAGCGGGGTTTACCTCTTCAATTACGGCTCCACTAGCAGCAGGCTTAGTAACAGCTTCTGTTTTTAGATCAAAAGAGGGTGCGGTCTCTGAACGGTTTTCGAAGTTTGCCGCTATACTTGTATTTGCCATTGGATGGGTCGTTACGATGGTCGGAAGCGCCCCGATTGAAATCATCAAATTTGCTCAGATTGCGAACGGGATTCTACTACCGATTGTGGCAATCACACTATTCATTTTATCTAGAAATAAGAGTTTGTTAGGAGAATTAGCAAACACAAAGGGTCAAAACATTCTAGGTATCATTTTAGTGCTCTTTACTCTAATTCTTGGCCTTATGGGGCTTAGTAAAGCGCTTAATTTATGAGTTTGAAGAAACCACACATCAATATGGATGCAGGCGAAGGGATAACAGGCGAATATGAGCTTTACCCTTTTTTGAACGCCCTCAATGTTGCCTGTGGCGGTCATTATGGAGATGAGCGTACCATTTTTAAAACTTTAAATAATGCGATTCCTTACGAAATTGAACTTGGGGCACACCCCTCGTATCCAGACAAAGAAAACTTTGGCAGAGTCTCGTTAGAATTAAGCTCTGAAGAACTCACTGCTTCAATCGTCGATCAAATCGATTGTTTTGCAAGAGTGGCTGAGCGTTTGGGTGCTACTTGGACCCACATTAAGCCCCACGGAGCGCTCTATAATGACCTAGCCAAAAACGCCTCTCTCGCTGAGGTTTTTATAAGCGCTATAGCACCTTACAAGGAGAAGACACTTTATTTGCAGGAGTCTTCTATCATTGCTCTTAAAGCAGAAGAAAGTGGTTTTAAAGTGGCTCATGAATATTTTATTGATCGCAATTACCTTGCAATCGATCGATTAGTTCCTAGAAGCGAAGCGAATGCTTTGATTTCTGATCCGAAACAAGCGTTAGATCATTTGCACTCTATGGCAGATAAAAAATCTCTGAAGCTATTAAATGGAGCTGAAGTTCCTATTGAACCTCACACTTTTTGTATACACTCAGATCATCAGGCGACCCCTCGAATCATCGCTGAAATCACAAAGGCTTATGGGTTTTAAGGTTCGTTTTCTAAGAATTAGTCCTGAGGTACTCTCCATAGCGTTAGAAGAGACCTCTGCTGCCGAGCTTTCCTATGTTGTTGAGCAGCTTGAGTTTCGATTTTCATCGATTCAAGACGTTGTTTTTTTGAACGGAGAGATCACCGTTTTTTCTACTGAATTAAACCTGATTTTAGACGAGTTAGCGTCTTTTTTTGATTCGATGAACGAAACCTTCGAATCGAGTTTCAGAACATGGTACATCCCTATTTGGTACAATGGACTCGACCTGCAGTTTATTGCAGAGAAAAAGGGAATGAGTATTGACCGAATAAAGGAGATTCATCAAAGAGGAGAGTACACCGCCATAGGCTATGGATTTCTACCTGGGTTTTTTTACGCCTTAGGCGTGCCTGAGTCTCTCGATTTACCTCGTAGATCTTCTCCTAGGGCTAGAGTCCCAGCTCAAAGTGTCGCTTTTGCAGCCGCACAGATGGCTATTTATCCTTTCGAAACGAGTGGAGGATGGAATATTCTAGGTACCACGCCCTACCAGTTCTTTGATCCTGACAAGAACCCTCCTGTGATGGTTAAGGCTGGAGATCGACTGCGTTTTTATGAAATAGACGAATCTCATTTTAAAGCGTTACAGCTTATTTGGGAGACTAGCTCTAACCGGGAAAAACTATTGAGTCATGCTTATTAAACGAGCAGGCCTTTCAGATACGATTCAAGATTCAGGTCGTACGGGATTCTTCAAATATGCAGTTCCGAGGTCGGGTTTTATGGATGCCCAGTCGGCAAAAAGAGCAAACACTATTTTGGGAAATGACCCTAATGATGCGGTTTTAGAAATGAGTATTCAAGGAGGGATCTATCGTTTTGATTCGCCCACCTTTGTTTGTGTCTCGGGTGCCACAATGAAATTTACCTTAAATGGTATTGACGTGGAATCAAACTGCGTGATTCCTGTTCAACCCGAGGATGAAATTGAGTTTAGTCAGGCATCTGAAGGGGTATATACTTATCTAGCGGTGAAGGACGGTTTTAAATCTTCGATTCGAATGGGTAGCCGTTCGATGCATCCGAGTTTGTTTGGTGTATCCCGGCTAAAAGAAGGGGATGTGATTGAATATATTTCAACAGATACTGCCCCTGATAAGATCGTTGGTAATGCTAGTGATGTTAGTCTTAGCTCGAAGATGATTGTTTACCCCGGACCAGAATTCACTTGTTTAAAAACCCCCGAGCAACTGGGTGATCTGTTTCTAAAAGTAGCGGGTCATAATCGAATGGGGATTCGAGTACTCCCTTCGACTTATCTTCACAGAAGGCATTCTACGATCAAGTCTTCGGTCGTTTTTCCCGGTATTGTGCAGTTGACTCCCTCAGGAGAATTGATTGTTCTCCATCGCGATTGCCAAGTTACGGGCGGATACCCGAGAGTTTTACTCACAGACGAAAAAGGCTTAAATCAAATCGCTCAAATACGTCAAGGGGCTACGATTCAATTTGAGCTTGCTGACTTATCGAATTATTTAGGAGAATAACGTCGCATCGCATCTTTGATCACGCTAGGTTTATCGAAATGCATGGGTTTTGTTTGAAAATTCTGATAGAGTTTCATCTGATCGTCGTAATGCAGAGATTCTGGACGTTCACTATTACCGTAAGACATCACAGAGCGATAAATCGTTTCTTCAGGAGTGAATTGAATCAGACCGATATAAGATTCTCCATTGGTAATTCGATAGCGGCCGTTTTTATGCTGAACCCCACGCATTGCAGTCACCACATCAGGCATACCCCAGATCGGAATTGCCTTCTCGCCTCTAACTAACTGCTGAAACTCACCCAATGTAATCGACTGTGTTTTGAAATGTTTTTTTAAATAGCGAGAGGTTTTTTTCAATGCCTTGTAGATCACTTCCTTGCTGAAGCTATTATCAGAACTGCGCTCTCCATAAAGTTTTTGAAGTTGGTAGTAAAGAATCGCAAAAACACCTGCTCCTTCAGAGTTCATATCTGCTACTCGGTCCCAACTTTGGATTTTTCGTAACAGAGCTCCAGCCCCTGGATAATCGGTTGGGTTCATCTCAAATACCGCGTTAAAATCGACATAGTTGTAATTGAGCGGAGTAGGTAGTGTATGGTCGTACTTGATGGTCTTGAACTCTTCAAAGGTGATCTGGTCATCTCCACTGAGCAGTTCATAAAGTCGGGTACTTCTGTTATTGTCGTAAAGCTCATAACCCATAGCACTGGCAAATTTTTTAGGATCGGGATTGTCTTTGATGCCCGAAGACTTGAATGGACTGTGATTAGCGTTGTAAACAAATCCAGAAGCTGGACTAATCACTTGAGGAAGCTCTTCTGTTTTGTAGTAGGTGTCCCAAAGTGTTTCACGAGAATTTCCAGGTACTGTTTTGGTCCAATCATAGGCCGGATTTCGCTTAGGCATTTTACCATTTGAGATATAGAATATGGTATCAAACTTATCCGCATATCCAATGTTATAACCTGGCAGGGCATTCATTTGAAGTGCTGAGTAGAATTCATTGAAGCTGTTGGCTTTATTCATCCTCCACCACTGCTCAAGTCCTTTGATAGTAGTGGTACTAGGTGTTCTGACCGAATAAAATCCGCCTCTATTTTTTAGGGTAGGCCCATAAACACTGGTGTAATATTTTTTGTTAATCCCAATTTTAAATCCGAGAAGTTTGAGATAAACCTTAGCTCGTTTTTCTTCGAGCATTAATACCTCGTCGTCGAACTGGTAAGTGAGTAGTTTCGGATCGACCATTTCGAGTTGGAACACATCTGCTTTGTCTTGAAAATTTACGGTATGTGTCCACCCTAGGTTTTCGTTAGCACCGGTTAAAATACAAGGGGCTCCGGGAAACAACGTTCCGATAATATTCGTACCCTCTTCACTAACCAGATGAGCCTCATACCACGAGGTTGGTCCTTCTAAAGGTTGGTGAGTGTTGATCGTTAAGAAACTTGCCTCTCGCCCTGTTTTTATGCTCGATAATGCGATGAGGTTTGAACCATTAGAGTCGTCTTTAGGGGTCGCGATTTCTGGAATTTTATTGGATACAATTTGCTTCACTAGCTGATCTGCTGCGTTAGACATGAAGAGTTGTAATTGGGAGTATGCCACCATTTTTATAGGGGTAACAGGGAATAGACTCTTCTCTAATACTTCTTCAGGATGTTTTTCGGCGTATGCATTCAAGCCAGCCGCATACCCTTCAATGACCGCTACAAATTCATCACTTAGAGTGTTAAATTGCTGGGCTGCCGTACGTTCTGCTTCAATAAGTTGAGCGAGGAAATCAGCGCCTGCCCCCTTTAAACCCATATATCTAGAAAGCTTTGCGTCGCCGGCGAGGTAGCCTAATTGAATAGTTTCAAAGTCATCTTCGGCATGTGCCCAGGCAAGGCCATAAGCTACCTCTGCGTCAGTAGGGGCATAAATATGTGGTACGCCGTAGGAATCTCTAATGATTTCGATATTTATTGGGTCGATTTGTGCGATCCCTGAATAAAACAGGATCATTGCCGCTAGACTGATGAGTCTTCTTTTCATTCGATTGATTTTAGTACCTTGAAGTTATGAAAAGATTGACGGTTAGCGAGGCACAAACGCAACATAAAAGTTTAGAAAGCCATTGGGGGCTGCGATCTGATCGAATTGTCGCCCGATTTGAACTCGAAAACTTTGAAAGAGCCATTGATTTTATGCACCAAGCGGTCCCATTTATTGAACGTTTGAATCATCATCCCGACTGGTGTAACCGATACAATGAAATTATGATCACACTTTGGACGCATGAAGTTGGTGGTCTTACCGAATTAGATTTTGCACTAGCCAAAGAACTATCCGCACTTTATAATACATTCAAATAAGCTATGAACGAAAGAAAAATTGCACTGATAACCGGTGCAAGTAGTGGTATAGGCTGGTCTACGGCCTTAGCCCTTGCAGAAAAGGGTTATGATTTAATTCTTTGCGGACGAAGAGGTGAGCGACTCCAGCAACTCTCAGATACAGTAAAAGTTGAAACTCATCGAATTATTTTTGATGTGCGCGATAAACAAGCAGTATTTGAAGCTATCGAAGGTCTTCCAGAGCAGTGGAAGTCAATTAATGTCTTGATTAATAATGCGGGAAATGCTCACGGATTAGATACCGTTCAAGAAGCTAGCCTCGATGACTGGGATGCTATGATTGACGGAAACGTTAAGGGACTCATGTACGTTACCAAAGCTGTTCTTCCATTGCTTCGCGATAGTGATTGGGGCCATATCATAAATGTCGGCTCCATAGCAGGAAAAGAGGCTTACCCTAAAGGCAGCGTGTATTGTGCTTCTAAGGCAGCTGTTCAGTATTTCACCGATGGTTTACGTCTTGATCTCAACCCTGAATTAATAAGAGTTAGTGCGATTCACCCAGGTCTAGTTGAAACCGAGTTTTCCATGGTTCGTTTTAAGGGAGACGCTGACCGATCAAAAACGGTTTATCAAGGAGCAGATGCACTTCGGGCTGAAGATGTTGCTGACGCAATCGTTTACATGATTGAAGCTCCTAAATCTGTTACTATTGCTGATCTTGTAATTCTTCCGACCCGTCAGGCAAGTGCATACGTAATCAACAGAGAATCTTAGCGCACTTTTTGCTTAAGGAAGTGCTGCAGGTCTTTGTTTGAACCGTAAAGTACTAGGATATCCCCCTGTTCGAGGACGTGTTCTGCAGAGGCAACCCCTTGTACTTGGTTTTCAGTCTTGGGACTACCTAATAGCGGGTTAACCGTAACCTGTTTAATGATGGTAAGTACAAGTAGATTGTATTTCGATCTGAACCCAACCTCTTTAAGTGTTTTGCCTATGTATTCATTGGGCACGGTAGCCTCGATAATACTGAAATCGTCGCTTAATTCAAAAGAGTCTACTACGTTTACTAGGCATAGCTTTTTGGCCCATCTTTCTGCAGTTTCCTCTTCAGGGTGAACGATCTCGTCTACCCCAATAGCTTGCAATACTTTTTCGTGGAGCGGATTGATCGCACGACTCACTAATCGTTTCACCTGCATATTCTTGAATAGCGCAGTTGCCATCACATTGGCTCCCTGATCTTCTCCAATAGCGATGATTACAATATCTGTTTCTTTGAGAGGAAGCCCTGCAACAGCGAGCTCATCTGTAGCATCAAGTTGAACGGTGTAGGTGATCTTTTCTTTAAAGGCATCAACCTTTGTTTTACTTGTGTCTACAGCGAAGACTTCATTCCCCTGAGCGGTTAGTTTCTCAGCGAGTGAAGCTCCAAAATTTCCAAGTCCGATGATGATGTATTTCATAACTAGTGGATTGTAATTTCTTCTTTCGGGTAGCGATAGTTTTGGTTAATCACATTGCGGAATATCGCAATGAGCACCGTCAGTGCACTTACGCGGCCAACGAACATTAATATAATGATAATGAATTTACTAATAGGACTAAGGCTTGAGGTGATTCCCATACTAAGCCCAGTGGTGCTATAGGCCGAAACACTTTCAAAGGCAATTTCAATCATCGTAAGATCAGGTTCAAAGGCGGATATACCTAATACCCCGATGGCAATAACGATAATAGATAGGGAGATCATTGCAAATGCCCTTTTTACCGTTACTTCAACGATTTCTCGGCGATATAATTCGATTCGTTCACGACCTCTTGCTAAGCTTAGGATGTTTAAGATAGCAATAGCTAGTGTGCTGGTTTTAATACCTCCTCCTGTTGACTTTGGCGAGGCTCCTACCCACATTAAGAACATAGTGAGTAATAACGTTGGAAATCTGAAATGACTGGCATCTACAGTATTGAAGCCCGCTGTACGCGGTGTAGTGGCACCAAATAGTGCGGTAACCAGTTTGCCAAAACCTGAATGTGAAGAGAGTACGCCGTCTTTTTCAAGTCCGAAAAAAACGAGAGTTCCTCCGACGGTTAAGACAATAGTGGTAATTAGCGCTATTCGACTGTTTAGTGTTAAAACCCACGGACGATAATTCGGCTTGTCAAAGAACGAAAACACCCCTTTTGTCTTATAGCTTAAGTAAGAGACGATATTAGAAACGATTGGAAAACCAAGCCCCCCAAGAACAAAGGTCAAAATAATGGCAAGTTGTAGTCCATAATTAAACTGAAAACCACCTTGCATCAGTGAGTCGCTAAGGGTAGAAAATCCTGCATTACAGAAGGCAGAGACTGCGTGAAACACAGAGAAAAACACGCGTTCAGAAACACTTGTAAAAGCAGCCGGATCAGTGTTGTAAAAGATAAGTAAAGCCGAAAAGGCCTCAATACTTAGTGTGATGATTAAGATGCTCTTTAATAGACCCAGTTCTTTACCAATAGCCCCCGAGCTATTAATCTGATTGATTGCAATTTGTTTTTCGTAGCTGATTTCACCTTTAAAGAAATAACTAAAGTAGCTGACGAAAGTTAGTATTCCGAGCCCTCCAATTTGAATCAAAAAAAGGAGTATGGATTGTCCAAAAAAGGTGAAATGTGTAGCCGTGTCTACCACAATTAGACCCGTAACACAAACCGCGCTAGTTGCCGTGAAAAGCGCATCAAGTAGATCAATACTCTCATGAGTAGCCCCGGGTAATGACAATAATAATGTGCCACCTAGAATGATCACGACAAAACTAATCAAGAAGAGTTGGGCTGGGTTCAGAGCAGTTCTCTTATAGCTTACTCTTAAGTCTAGAAATCCTTTGAAAAAAAGAAGGGCAGCCGCGAATTTTTCGAGGCTGAATTGCTCAGAAACCTGTCTGAATTCGTAATTCTCCGGAGTAAAAAAATGGAGTGCTAAAAGAACTCCTGAGAAGAGGCCAGAAACACCATCAAGAATTGTAATTCGCTGATAGATTCTATTGCGATCGTTGATATAGGTAAGCACAGAACTTACTAATCCTACTAGTAAAGCGTAGTAATAGAAAAGGTCTAGGTCGAAACTTTCTGTTATCGACGAGTGAAATCCGAAATCGTAAATCAGAAGAAGAAAACAGAACAAACTCGTCCAAAACGAAAGTCTGTAGAAGTATTTAGGGTTAAATAGCATGCTATTTTCTTGAGTAAAGTCTCAAGATTCAATCAATTTATTGACATCAAAGGTATTATAATTGCCGAACCTGTGGTTATTCTACGCTCAGCATTTTGTATTTATAGCTCGCTTGAAGCCGAATTAGCTCAAAATTTGAATTGCTTAAAAAGCTTCTGCGTCGGCTATGAACGAAAAGATTTTTATGCCATTGTAGCGAGTCGTTTAGAATGAGGCTTATTTTTCCGTTGTGATCTACTGCGTTGGCCAGTATATATTTTGTTTCTTGGTCAAAAAAGAAGTACCAAATATCATTTGAATTGGGGTAGGTCACCCTTATTTGCTCTAAGGGCTTTTTTGAGAAGCCTGAACTTTTCATTCCCAAGTATTCAATTTGAGCTTCCTTGTCCTTTAATTTAAAAGGCTGAAAAAAGACAAAGTTCGCTCCCTCGATAATACTCTTGTAGTTCGGTGGGTTACTATCCAATGGTTTTGAGGTCTGAATGTTCTCGTTTTGGAGTGTTATACGGAGTGAATCCTCTGTGATTAAAATAGTTGTGCCAAATCTGGGTATCTCAAATTGCTGAACGAGTGTATCCTTGATTAATTCTTCGGCGTCTAGGGTATAACTCGTTTTTTTATAT
>Ga0222715_10005273_pt1 | contig 11036 bp, 7 predicted proteins | sample C33_9DmetaG_FD_165056 | JGI IMG/M metagenome (GOLD analysis project Ga0222715, IMG submission 165056) | Estuarine water microbial communities from San Francisco Bay, California, United States - C33_9D | ecosystem: Environmental > Aquatic > Marine > Unclassified | place: USA: California... | reverse complement strand
AATGCAGGTATTGTTACTGTCCCTGTGAATGTTGGTGATGCTGTGTCTGCCTTCGTAGCAATAGCTGTAGAGATAGCGTCAAACTCCGTCTCAAACTCAGCGCCTTTTATGATTTTACCGCTGTCTCCAGAAGGTAGACTGTCCTTAGCGGCAAAGTCAGTAGTTTTACTGTAGTTGCTCATAGTACTTTACCCTTTAAAACTAATACGTTAATTTCTTGAAGAGACAATGCAAAACCATTAATGTCTGCCTCCAGACCTATGTTGATAACTCCGCCACCGCCTGTAGCGTTGACTGCTCTACGTGACGTTAGTTCACCACCGGTAAACTCTGCCACGTTAAACTCGCCCTCGTTGTAGAAAGCAGGTTGTTGGTTTCCTACAGTAAACTCTGCAGTTCTGTAGAACGTGTCGAAGTCATAGGCCCACTTAAGAAACACCGTAGCACTATTAGCGCCTACCAGTGTTGGCCTGATCTTCTTGACTCTTTTTAACATAGACGGGTCACCAAAAGTCAACCCCGGACTGTAGTACTTAAACCTGTACTTTGTTCCGTTGTCGCTGTAACCCGTGTATTCGCTAATACCTTCTGTAGTGCCTATGTACAACTTACCGTTTTCAAGCCTACCATAGGACGTAAAGCTAGTGCCGGGCCAACGAGTAACACGATAAGAGCCGTTTTCTAATGTACCCCTTACGTCAAAACAATAGGTTACGTCCTGACCTACAAAAGTTAATAAATAAAAACCTTCTTCTGGGCTATAAACAGTCCTATAAAAAGAAACTTCGTTTTGCAACAGATTTATAATGTCTTTAGTAATGCTGTTAGACAAGTTAGCCATAGGCATTGACTTTTCTTGTATTGTTCTACCAAAGCTTTTTAACCCCGTGTGTGACAAAAACAACACGTCAGTACCTGTGTACTGCACAGTGTCTCTGTCAACACAACCAACTCCTGCTACAGTATCTGCTAATGCCATTGTAGCTGGTGCTTCAGCACCTTCATAAACAACAATACTGTGTTTACCAAAAATAACCAAAGCACCGTTGTGTGCTGCCAGCGCTACAATCTCGTCATGACCATCAGGCCATACTTTAGAAATGTCAATAGAACCACTAGTACCGCCAGCCCAGTCATGACCTATCAAAAGGTCAGTCCAATAGATAGTAGACTTATTAGCACCAAAGTCAGCCGTCCAAAGCCTCCCATAGGCCGCTAGGACTTCGTTACCGTACATAGCACTAGTAACACCTGCTGCACCAGAAACGCTACTGAGCGTGACTACAGAGCCTCCTGCGTTATCGTACACAAGAGGTTGGAAGCTACGTTGAAAGAAATAGATCTTGTCGTTGAAGTTGACCATCTTCCAGTTGTCAGCGTTAATTGTATAACTACCGGGAGTTTCGTCAGCTAAGGTTGTAGTACCACTTAAGATTTTATTGTTACCAACAGAAAAAACCTTGGTATTTCCGGCGTCGTCTTTAAACTCTTTAAGTGCTCTGAGGGCGGCTGTTCCTAGTGCAGTCTTGTTTGTTGTAACAACGTCATGACCCTTACGTGCGGCAATGCGCCCACGCTTGTCGATTACGGCGTTATCTGCAATCTCTGCAAACGAAGGGTCTTGCTGCAACGGAGAATCTTCTGTATTGATTCCCTTAAACGCTGGTGCAACAAGATTGATACTGTTAAGTTGTTGTGCCATAGTTTACCTCAAGGGGTGTAGAAGATTACTTCTTCTGGATGCTTCTGAGCGTCTAAAGCAATAGCATCAGACATATAGTTTTCAGCAATCTTAAAGTACTCAGCAGCAGACGTACCGCCAGTTTCTCCACGTTCACGAGCCAACAAAGCAATAGCTAAGTGCAACACGGGCATGTTAGGTATTGTAAGCCGGTCGTCGTTAGCAGACAAGTCACCTGTTCTTTTTACACAGTTAAAACGAATGGTGTACTCTTTATCAGGAATTGGATAAATGTCAATCTGAGTGTCACCATCGCTGTCAACACCGTTGTACGTGTAGTACTTAGGGGCACTCTTGCGAGCATCAGAAATCAAGTAAGCTTCATCAAAGAATGTTGCCGTTTGGTACTCCATAAACAAGTTAGCAGTGTCGTTAATGACGTTTAGGGCTTTAATCCTGTTTTGACTACCAGTTAGTACGTAGTTAAAAACATCAGCAGTCGTTGTAATTGTTAATGTAGTACGCAACGCCGACCAGTCCCAAGAGTCCTCTACAATTCTCTTAGCGTCATTTACAAAGTCCCCTACCATTTTACTATAGGTGCTTTCTTGCACAGACGTTACTTCGTCTTCACGCATCCTACGTAGTACATTGTTTACTATATTTAAATAGGTCATTTAAAAGTCCTTGGTAATTAAGAGAAAAGACCTTTTGGCTTATCTTCTTGTATTAGCGAGCTTTTGATTTCATTTTCAACAAACTGGTTTAAAACATCTATTGCTCTTGTTGGTGCTCTGTACTCTACAGCAGCAAACGGTTGTCGTTGCCAGTCTGGAACTCCAGTAAGCATTCCTCCGCTTCCACCACCGCCTCCGCCGCCACCACCGCCACTGGAGCCTCCTTCTTCAGGTTCAGGTTCAGGTTCAGGTTCTGGCTCTGGCTCTGGTTCAGGCTCTGGTGATGGCTCTGGTGATGGCTCTGGTTCTGGGGCTATGCTTATTGGTAAACCACAGTTTCCTTCTTCGTGATCCATTGGCCTAGAACCGTCCGCACACTCAGTACATAGAGGATAGTCAGAAGCACCATTAGGACATGTGTTTTCAACACTGTCTGCAAGACACAAGCCAGTCTCAATGTCTATAGTAAACCCTTCTTTACAAGGGCCACAACTACCGTCCTCTGCTACAGTTGCATTAGGGTCGTTACATTCTTCAACCGAAGGGGTAGTAGTAGTTCCTCCTATAGGAATACATGTTCCGTTTTCGTCTATTTCACCGTCAACGTCACCTACTTTACAAGGGTCTCCCGGCTGTAGCTCAGGTTCAGGTTCAGGTTCTGGTTCAGGTTCAGGTTCAGGTTCTGGCTCTGGCTGTTGCTCTGGTAAAACTACGTTTGGAAAACAAATGCCGTCCCTAACAGTCCCTGCTTCACCATTAGCGGCTTCACATGGGTCTCCTTCATTTGGACCAGTATCAGTAGGGGTACTGTCATCTGTAAGGTTTAAACGACCGTCGTCATCGTCAAGCCCAGGCTCTGGTTCAGGCTCTGGTTCAGGCTCTGGTTCAGGCTCTGGTTCAGGCTCTGGTTCAGGCTCTGGGTCAGGCTCTGGTTCAGGCTCTGGTTCAGGCTCTGGTTCAGGCTCTGGTTGATTTTCAAGGCAGTTTGATCCATCAGCGTCCGCTCTTTCAGTAGCCCCGTCTGCACAATAACCAAACTCTGGACCGGGAATAACGTATTCAGAACAGTTAGTACCTTCAGCGTCTGTTTTAGCTGTTGCTCCGTCTTCACAATAGCCAAACTCTGGTGCAGGAGGTGTTGCTATACAGTCTCCTTGTGAATTATAAGTTCCGTCTTCATTGTTAGAAGTTTTACAGGGTTCGCCGTCTACAAAATCTGGCGTAGGGTCTTCACATTCACCACTAACCTCGTTACGTACTTGGCCGCCTGTACAAGGCTCAAGAACGTCGTCTACAGGTTCGCAAACGTTTTCGTTGACACTACTAGCAACTGGCTCAAAACCTTCACCACAACCTCCACAACTGCTTATTTGACCGGCTTCTGGATTAGCTGGGATATGTGCTCTGTTTAAAGCAGCACAGTCTTCAACAGTAGGGCCTGTGTTTTCAAAAGGAGGTATGTACTCTGCACAATTAGTACCGTCTGGGTCTTCTCTTTTTGTTCCGTCCTTACAAAAACCAAATTTAGAGTACTCTGTACAGTTAGTACCAAATTCGTCGTTTTTAGGTGTTCCGTCTTCACAACGACCCAAAGGAGCGTCTACTTCGTCTATCTCTTCTTGCGTAAGAGGAACACACTGACCACCCTGTACTCTTCCACGGGCTTCACCGTCAGCACCTTCTACTGTACAGTCGTCGCCTTCTTCTTCTGGTGCAAAAGGTAAAAAGAGGTCAGTTACTTCTTCTTCTAATTCGTCTTTAATTCCTTCGTACAAAGCTCCAGCAAGAACACCGCCTAAAATAGTTGCAATATAATCTTGAAGTGCTGCTGGATCACTAAACGGCTCTGTGATTCCGTTTTTAATATCTTCAATCTTTCCGTCGATCCACGCTTGAGGATCACTAAGGAACTCGTCAAAAGAGTCCCCAGCGTCTACAACTGCAGCACGTAAGTCCGCTACAGAAAAATCTGTTAACTGCGGTGGAAGCGGTATGTCTAATCCCGGAAGACCAATAAGAAAACCAAGGTTTACGCAGTCCATCCAGCCGGGGTACTGATCCATAGCGTCACGAGAACCGGGGCCGGGGCCTCCGGGACTAACCACAACAACAGTTTCGTCACCTGTTCTTCTTGAAGAAGTTCCTGTCCAGCCGCCAGTTTCTCCTCCATCATTAGGACGACCCGCAGCACATTCTCCTATAGGGTTTGCACCAGCAAACATACTCTTAATAAACTGCTTTAGTTCTGCTATGTCTGTAGGTACAGCAGCATCTACAGTATCATAAATTGTTTTAACAATGTCGTAGGCGTCTTCAACAATGTCGTTTTCACTTAAGAACTTTTTAAAGTCTTCCCAAGCTCTGCCTGTTCTGTCAGCAATGGACTGTAAGGCATCGCCACTGGGTAAAGCGTCAGCAATGTTTCTAAGGGTGTCTTCAAGCGCACTAAGGTCAACATCAGGAAACTGTTCTCGAATAGACCTTATAAAGTCCTGAAGCTCCCGTCCTCCTAAGTTTCCTGCTTCTTCTAACTGTTTTATTACGTCTTCAAACTGAGTCCCTAGACCTGCCTGTAGCATTGCATTAGTAATGCCTTCGAGGTCTAGTTCTCCGTCTATTAAAGCATCAGTAGCAGCAGACAGTACTCCTGCTTCAATAGCTGCGTCTATAGACTCTATACCTGAAGAAGGAATTTGAGAAAGAAGCGCCTCTCCTAATTCTTTGTCTAAAGCTCCTGCAGTAATAGCAGCACTAATAACACTTCTAAGGTTTACGTCTATTTCGCCTTCAAAAGCGCCGGTTGCTACCTGACGAACAACTGTATCCACAGCGGCAGTTACGGCAGCAGCACTAGCCCCAGTAAGGTTTAAAGCGGTTGATACTGAAGCTCCAACACCAGCCCCTGCCGTAGCAATACCTACCATAACTGTTTTAAAAATATCAAACTTATCGAAGTCGTCTGCTTCTACTGCTAACTGCCAACCACTACCGTTCCAGACAAGTTCGTCACCATCAGAGTTAAACATGGTTCTGGGGATGCCGTAGGAATCACGTAAGCCTTCTTCTGCACTACGGTCGTCTCCCGTACGTCGTTCCATTTCTGCCGTGATAATAGCACTAATAGCGTCGGCGTTGGGACCACCACGATTGTTAACTCCCTTTATAACACGCTCGTCCCAAAGCTGTGCGTCCTGTTCCCAACGATCCATGATAATACCTTGGTCTATCATGTCTTGTCGTTCTTGTACGTATGACCAGTACTTGTCCCAACTACCAAAAGTACTTTGAAGCATAGAGTCCTGTTGATAGGACGCTTTAATGTCAGCTTGTGTTTTGTAGTCAGCTTCCGCTTCTAGTCCTGCAAACCCGTGTTCACTGTCAGTCCTAGATCCTGTCCAGTAAAAAAGTTCTTTGTTGTCGTCGTCAACGTACCTTCCAGATTCATTACGCTCGTAACCCGGACTAGGGCGCTCTACGTACTCTTCTCCCCTAGACTCGTAGTAGCTGCGGAGTTGTCGCTCAAGAGGACTACCTTTGTACCACTCTACAAACTCTTGATAAGTTGTCCCAGTAAAACGTGGGTAGTTATTAGGTTCGTCTTCAGGTTCTGGCTCTGGAGCAGGTTCGGGTTCCTCGCCTTTTATAGGGCGTGGTGGTTTAGGTGGCGCTCTCTCTGGTGGCGGCTCTGAAATTACAGGCGTGTCAGTAGTGTCGTCTTTTGAATCGTCCGAAGGCGCTTCTTTTGTTGGCTTCTTTTTACTGCCTGTTAACATTCCCGGTCGTAATGCCATTACTGCTCCCTCGATACGCCCTTAGTTTTTTCATAAGAACGCATTGCACCAAGACCAAGCATACCCATAAGTACAGGCATCATAGTCTCTAGATCAATAAGCGGTATAGTTACTTCAATAGCTAACAACGCCAGAATAAAATTAGTAAACGGTATAACCATAAAGTTACCTGTCATACCTAGTACACAGCACCAGCCAACAGCAGGTCTCCATCCAGAGACAAACAAGGACTTGTGTGCTGCCTCTACCTTGTTAACTTCTATCTGTGCTGTAGCAAGCTCCTGAGCGTGTATCTGAGCCATCGTAGCAACTTCGTGGGCCAGCCTTGCCTTCTGGTCCTTGTCCTGTATAAACTTGTCTAGAAGCCCTGTAACCGGCCCTATAAGAGCCTCTATCATCTTATGTACTCAGCAAAGACTAACGCACCAAGAATAAAAGGATACAGAGCAAAGACAGCTTGACGGTTGACAGTAATGTCCTTACCTGCTGAATCAAGTTGACGTTGAATCATTTCGTAACGAACAAGGCATTCCTTCTCGTGTCCTTCGAGCCTAGCTATTAGTTCTTCTGTTCTAGTCATTACTTACCACCTGTTATAATAAACATTAACAACCCAGCTAAAAGCCCTGTCATCGTCACTATAGCCAAAGAACTAACAAGTGCTTCCTTTAGTTCTTGTTGTCTATAAACCGTTTCTTCTCTTTCTCTTGCTATGTTCTTCTTTAGTTCACGAAACTCTAAAAGTCCTTGACTACCGTATGCGTAGTTCAACATGGTTATCAAGTCTCTTTGCTGTGCTTCTATCTTCTTCTTAGCGGCAAAAGCTTGTATAGCCTCTGCTTCAACACTTTTCCTAAATACAACCTTCTTAAAAGGTGATGTTCTTTTTGCCTTGTTGTCTGCGTAGATGACATCAGATGCGTGTCCGTACCAAGTACTTATCTGCATCATAGTGTCTTCAGCAGCTCTCCCTGCTTCTACCATTGCCTTCGCCATAGCAAATGCTTTAGAGGCTCCAGCAATAGCAGTAACAGGGTCAATCATTTACCAAGGCACACCAGAGCCGCTAGTTGGGTTCTTGTCTGCTTCGATCTTAGCAGTCAGTGCCGCTTCAACGGTGTCCTGACCTACAGACTCCCATACCCAACCTAAGACATTAGCCTCAGTCAGGCTGTCATAGGCAATGTAGTCAGATGCAGTTGGATCTGGTGTAAACCCGACAGTACCGTAAGAGGATGCAGAGTAAGTCACAGCGTCGTCGCCAGTACCTACGGTTTCTTCTTCAGTGCATCGCCAGTGTGCAACGGTTACACCGCCGTCTGCCAATTCACGCTCAAGTGTTCCAATAGTCCATGTAGCCATTAGTTAGTCTCCAGTGCAGTTATACGTGCTTCAAGTTCTTGGATTGTTGCCACGAGTAGCGGCACGAGTTTAGATTGATCGATAGCTTGGTAAACAGGGTTACCTTCATCATCAACTTCGTTATGTGTTCCTGTAATAGCTTCTGGTACGACAGATTGCACTTCGTGTGCCATAAAACCATCAACAGTTGTCTCAGCATCAGCAATAAAGTTAAATCGCTTGGGTGATAACTGATTAAGCCTGTCTGTGGCACCTGTTAAGGCCACTGCATTTTCTTTGAGGCGATAATCAGATGAAGTGTTATAAGCAGTTGCAGAGCCAGATGTTACAACTGAGCCTACACTTCCATTGCCGTTTATAAATGTTAAATGTGCAAAACCGCCAGTGGCACTTCCTCTTGAATATGTGGTTCGTCCTACCGCTTCAGTAAATACTCCAGCCGCCGAAGAAGAAGGTGTTACTCCGTGTGTCACATTGCCTGACAGGTAAAGGTCTTTGAAGCGTGAAACATCTCTTCCCAAAGAGATACCCGCATCACGATTATCAGTCAAGCCTTCTGGCGTAATAGCATCTGACCCACTATTAAATAATAAATGGGTATCACCACTACCTATTTTTAGGTAGTTTGCTCTAACGCCAAGTACGCCAATTTCATTTCCATCTGTACTTAGACGAACAATATCTCCGGCATTACCACCTAGCTTGTTTAGATAAAGAAGTTCATTTGCGCTATTTCGTGCTAGTTGTAATGTGCCTTCTGGCCCCAACATACATCCAGCGCCACTAGCTGTGTAGCCAATATCAGTTTCAGTAGTACCAACCAGCAAGTTGCCAGAGCTATCAAACCTAGCGGCTTCTGAACCATTGTCTTTTCGTATCTGCAAAGAGTCATCAGCATCATAAGTTAAGAATAAAACGCCTTCAGAGCGATAGTCAGGGCAACGGACTGCGCCTGACAGGTGAAGGTCTTTGAAACGTGCAGACGCCGCGCCAATATCAATCGCGCCATCTGTTGCCGCTCCACCTGTAGTGTTAGCTCCTAAATCCCAAGGAATTAATCCAGTGCCTGTGTCAAACCTAATACCAACATCATCATCACCAATAGTTAAATCGCCAGCGTATGTACCAATACTACCGACTGTGGCGGCACCACGATAAAACTCAAATAACGCACCATCATCTGTTGTTCTATTTGCAAAGAAAGGTGTTTGAGTTGTAGTTGTAGCACCTATTGTGCCGTGGTCACGTAACTCTGCACCTGCTACTGTGTAATTTGAAGAAGTCTTACCAACCAGCACGTTACCACTAGAGTCGATGCGCATGCGTTCTGATGCATTAGTATGTGTTGTTCCTGTACCGCCTGTGGCAAAGGTTAAAGCATTACCTGTGCTGCCTATGTAGGTGTTCTGCCAGTTTCCACCTTGTCTTGTTGCGAAGTAAATCTTTGAGTTGGTTGTTCCTCCTGCGTCATAAGCAGACTTGACTAAAACCTCACCAGCATCAACGTGTAGCTTCTGTGTTGGACTCGTAGTACCAATACCAACATTGCCTGACGAGTCTATGCGCATGCGTTCTGAACCACCCGCAAACATAACCATATCATCAGTCTCAGAACCGATACGAACCTTGTAGTTAGCGGTAGTGTTAGAGTCTTTAAACTCAATGGTAGACTGTGTAGACCCTGAGTAAAAACCAGAGCCTATGCTAAATCCTGAAGGGGCTTGAGCTTCTAAAATTAAAGAACCAGTGCTTGAAGTTTTATTAATTAATAATCGGCCGCTGGAATCAATGCGCATACGTTCTGAGCCGCCAGTGTTTACAAGTAAATTGTTTCCTGAGCTTTGTATGCTTGGGATACTACTTGTTCCACTGTCTCTAAAAGAAACTATACCCCCGCCAGAACCAGTGTCTTGGACCCGTATTTCTCCAGAAGAACCTTGAACGTGTAAATGAGTAGCTGGACTGCTAGTGCCGATTCCAACATTTCCACCACCATCTACTAAGAACATAGTAGTGTTAGAACTATTCGCAACTAAAAAAGAATCATCGTTGGAGGTGTTTCCTGCTTTGATTTTAATACCATCACCAGTACCACCGTCAACTTCTAAAGGAAAACTTGGACTGCTAGTACCAATACCCAACGACTCCGCACTAGCATCCCAGAACAACTTTGCAGTCGTACCCGTGTCTTCGTAGAAGCTGATGTCTCCGCTTCCGTCAATAGTCATTGCTTTTGTAAGCGCACCATTAGCAGTATCAAGTTTAAAATCCCAAGCAGACACTGCCTCACCACTAGAGCCTGTAACGACAATACTAGTTTCAGCGTTTGAACCGTTAGAAGATTTTGCTCGTTGATTTATTGTAGATGTTTTAGAAGTACCACCAGACACGTTTACATTAAAAACAGCATTGTCTGATAAGGCTATAACTGAGCCTACACCATTTACTGTAAGCCCATCCATCGTGGCTGTGCCAGTAACGTCGATGCCTGTGGCGGTTGTGGCTAGTTTGGTTGCATTGTCATAACGCAAAGACACATCGCCGTCTGCATTAAATGTTGCCATTCCTTCGCCAGTAGCAGACACAATCTTTAAAGCGTCAGAAGCAAAAATATATAAATCACCAACACCTGTGTCTTTAATGAAACTATGGCTACCATCATGGTAAATCTCTAGGTCAGAGCCAGTACCAAAGATAGCTTTGCCGTTGTCAGCAAAAGTAGCATTGCCAGTAACGTCTATGCCTGTGGAGGTGGTGGCTAGTTTTTCTGCTCCGTCGTAGTAAATCTGTACTGCACCGTTATTGGTTGCGTATAAATAATTCTCACCACTAGCCGAAGAACGCAAGTTAAGGTTGACAGCGTTTATTCGTAAATCGCCTACTCCGGCATCGTAAATAACTGAATGCGTACCATCATGATAAATCTGTAGGTCATCACCAGCACCGAAGACTGCCTTGTCGTTGTCACCAAAGGTCACGTTGGCAGAAGTAGCAAGACCTGCAAAGGTTGGAGTGTCAGTAGTAGCTACGCCTTGATCCAGAGACTTAACAGCAGTAAGGTCAGTTAGCTCAGAGTCCATCAAGGCACCAGCAGCAGTAACATTAGTTGTGTCTGTTACGTCTGCTAAGGCTTCAATACCGTCCAGCTTAGTTCCGTCAGTAGCTACGTCACGTCCATCAAATGTGCTGTTAGTAGTAATCGCACCAGTCATAGCTCCGCCAGTCTTAGGCAGTGCATTGTCAGCAGTAGTGCCTTGTGCGGCTGTAGCGTAGTCAGCAGAGTCAAACGCTTTTACTTGATCTAAGTTAGTAACTTCTGAGTCCATCAATGCGCCAGCGGCTGTGACGTTAGTGGTATCCGTTACGTCTGCATTGGTTTCTACGGTGTCTAACTTAGTGCCGTCAGTGGCAATGTCACGGCCATCAATAGTTCCGTCTGTAGTTAGATTGCCAGAAATAGTAGGAGTAGTAAGTGTTTTATTAGTAAGAGTCTGTGTACCTGTTAAGGTTGTAACAGTAGAGTCA
>Ga0222715_10005270_pt1 | contig 11041 bp, 4 predicted proteins | sample C33_9DmetaG_FD_165056 | JGI IMG/M metagenome (GOLD analysis project Ga0222715, IMG submission 165056) | Estuarine water microbial communities from San Francisco Bay, California, United States - C33_9D | ecosystem: Environmental > Aquatic > Marine > Unclassified | place: USA: California... | reverse complement strand
AATACTATGTATTATACCATATATTGCGCGCTTTGTACATGTATAAATAGGGTTATAATTGAGACAGTTTTATTTATAAATAGATTAAGAAACATCCAACGCGAGTGAGACATGGCACAGTACGAACATTTTACATTCGATCAGGGTTCAGATATCGCTCTCGAACTACATCTGGTTGATCCAGCTGGAAATAACAAAAATCTAACGAATTACACTGGTGCAGCAACAATGAAGCGCAATTATAATAGTGATAGCGCTGACACGACCAATTTCGCCTTTGCTATTAATACACCTACTACAGCCGGAATAGTCACATTATCACTCACCAATCAACAAACCAGCGCGCTTCGTGCCGGCAAGTATGTTTATGATGTTGAGCTTCAATACACAGACAGTAACGGTTCGAATATTATTGAAAGAATACTTGAAGGAAAGATAATCGTATCGCCTGCGGTAACCGTATAAGGATGCACCATGAGTGACCCAACCGAACAGACCTTTGTAAAAAGAATCATAATTGGTACTCCAGTGCGTAAAGTTACTGGAGCTCAAGCGCAAGGCATCGCTGATCTTATTGATGTTGATACAAGTGGTTTAAAAGATGGTGATGTGCTAGAATTTTCATTCGTAGATGGCAAGTTTAAAGTATCAACAGAACCTCGCAATTTAACGATTAGCGGGGGAACATTCTAATGACAAATAGAATACTCATAAAAACCAGTGCGAATACGGCTACTATTACGCCAGATATGAACGTACTTCGCACCGGCGAGTTGGCGTATTCATATAAAGTTGGTGATTCAGATGGTGGTGATAGGCTCTTTATAGGAGTTGGACCTGAAGATGCGTTGGGTAATGCAGATTATGTTCATGTAATCGGTGGTAAATATTACACTGATATGATGGATCATACGAAAGGTGTTCTTACTGCCTCTTCTGCCATCATTACAGATGCTAATAACAAGATTGATAGACTCCTAGTTGATACTGTCACGATTGACAATGACACTATCAATACTACTCATGCGATGAAGCTAACTACAGATGCAGGAAATATTATCCTTTCTGCAGCTGGTGAAATTAGCGCTGATAATAATCAAATCATTAGTCTTGCTGATCCAGTGGATCAACAAGATGCAGTTAACGTTCGTTACCTCGAAGCAAAAGAAGGTAAGGTAGCAGGTAATACTGGAGAAGCTGATTGGAAATCAAATAACCAATCAAACTATCTCACAGTTCATGGTACTACTACTGGTCATCAGAATATATCGACGACTGTCACAGATCAGGGCGGTGGAAATGCTAAGGTAAATGTTGATCTAAATCAAAATTTGCAAATTACTTCAGCTGTCATTGGTGATGTTACTGTTAATCAAAATGTTTTAACAGCTGTAGGAGAGTTGATCTTACAGGCCAGTGGCGGTGGACAAGTAACAATTGATGGTGACTTGACTGTTAACGGTACAACTACTACGATTAACTCTACCGAAGTTAGTATCAATGACAAACTTATTGTCTTAGCAGATAGTGCACCAAATGCAGCTGCAGCAAATGGAGCAGGTATCTACATTGAAGGTGCAGATGCTTCACTTACTTATACCTCTGCAGGTGACGGGTTTGTATTTAATAAAGGTGTCACTGTTCCTGATATTCAGGTTACTAGCATATCTGCCGGTACTATCATTGGCGTATATCAAGGCTTTGACTCAGACTTTGCAGCGAAGACTACTGACGAGCTCAGTGAAGGTAACTCAAACCTCTACTACACAACTGCTCGTTTTGATAGTGATTTTACAGATAATAACACAGATCATCTGAGTGAAGGAAGTACTAACCTCTATTATACGACTGCTCGTTTTGATAGTGACTTCACTGACAATAATACTGATCAGTTGTCAGAGGGTGACACAAACCTATACTTTACACAAGCTAGAGCAAGAGCATCACATAGTGCAATCGATGCTGGTGGTGATGGATCTTTCACATATAATTCAAGTACAGGTGCATTTACTTATGTTGGTCCAGTTGCTCATGAAGTAAGAGCACACTTTAGCGCAGAAGGTGATCTATCATATGATGTCAATACTGGTGCATTTAGTATTGATATTGAGACAGAATATACAAAATCCAACTTTGATTCTGACCTCGGAGACGCCAATACTGGCCAGTTGCCTGAAGGTACAAACCTTTACTATACGACTACAAGATTCGATAGTGATTTCAATGATAATACTACTGATCAATTGTCTGAAGGAGCGGGTAACCTTTACTATACTGATGAGAGGGTTGATGATCGTGTAGCGGCACTCCTTTCTGCGGCCGAAGGATTAGATGTTAACTACGACGACAATACTGGTGTGTTAACACTGAGTGCAGAAGAAGCCACGAGTACTAACCTTGGCGCGGCTTCATTTGATTCAATTGACTTTTTAGTCACGGCTGGTAATGTAGAAATAAAGACAATAGACTGCGGGACATTTTAATAAATAGAACTAAGGTTTTTACCCTAGTTAATATCCTTATTAGGAAGCACGATGGCAACTACACCAAAAGTACTACTTAAACGATCCTCCGTTATAGGTAGAGCACCACAAGCTGGTGATCTTGAATACGGAGAGATAGCCCTTAACTTTGCTGATGGCAAGATTTATTACAAAGACAATAACGATAATATCAAATCGTTTATTGACTCTGCTATTATTAACGACCTGATCGAGAGAATATCACTCGATTCAGCAGATGTACTTCCTATTATTCGATCTATCTCTCTCGATTCTGCAGAAGCAATTGCTCTTATTCAAGCTCATGCGCTTGACTCTTCCGAAGCACTCGCTCTTATTAGTTCATACTCACTTGACTCAAGTGAAATTGCTCCAATCGTCGATTCGAATTATGTACAATTGCGCCAATCATATGACGCTTTGACACTTGGTGGTAATAATCCTAATTACTATAACAATTATCTAAATCTATATAATGAGCCAAATGTACTTGACTCAGCTGACATCGCAGCTATTACCCTTGATTCTGGCGAAATCACAGACTTAATTGACTCAGCACATGTTCAACTGCACCAGTCATATAACGCATTAACATTAAATGGTGACTCTGCAAACGTATTCCTTAATTATGAAAACCTTGCTAATAAGCCAACTATTCTAGATTACATTGATGTTCAGAATGCTGCTCAAGATCTTGTAGATGCTCCATACGTACAAGCAAGACAAGACTATGCATATGCTTCTCTTACTGGTAAGCCTGATATTCCACAGATCGTAAGAGATAATTCTCTTGATTCGGCCGAAGCTCAGGGTATTATTGACTCGAACTTACAAACTCTAAATCAAAATATTATACCTGAAACAGATGTCGCTGTTGACCTAGGATCTCCATCAAAGAGATTTAGAGATCTCTATCTTGGACCAAACTCTATCTACATTGGGTCACTTACACTTTCAGATAGTAACGGTGTCTTTGTTATCAAAGATGCTCTCGGTAATCAAGCTGATCTATCAATTGACTCACAAGTGTTCTTTCTTATCGATAGCGCATATGTCAATCGCTTAGTTGATTCTGGTCAGATTATTACAATTATTAGTGATAACGCAGTAGACTCATCTGAAGTACAAGGTATCATTGATACTAACTTCCCTACTAAAACTACGACAGATATTGGTGAAGGTACTAACCTATATTACACTACTGCTCGAGCTGACAGTGATGCTAAAAATGCCATCAGCGGTGTATTTGCTGGCGGCGATGGCGCATTTAGTTATGATCCAGTAACTGGTGTAATTACAGCGACTGGACCAAGTGCCGCAGAAGTGCGCGCACACTTTAGTGCTGGTGGTGATCTTACATATAACTCTGCTACTGGCGAATTTACTTTTGATGTAGAACAAGTATATACAAAGGCAAACTTTGATTCAGACTTGGGTGATGCAAATACAGGTCAGTTACCTGAAGGCACAAACCTTTACTATACAACAACCAGGCATAATGTCGATACTGTCAATCAAGTAAATGCTACTTATGTTCAATCTAGACAAAGTTATGATTATAATCTACTGATCAATCGGCCAACAAATGTCAGCACATGGGCAAATGATGCTAACTACCTCGATTCAAGCACCGTAACAGGTGTTATCGATGCATCTTATGTTCAGACTAATCAAACTCCTCAAGACTTTGCATATGCATCATTAACCGGTGCACCAACAAATGTGAGTCAGTTTGCTAATGATGCTAACTACCTTGACTCGACAACTTCTCAGGCAGTCATCAACACTAACTTTGCGACTAAGACGACAGATGACCTTACCGAAGGTTCTACTAACAAGTATTATGTAAAGTCTAGAGTCGACTCTGATATTGCTGCATCATTGAATGATTCAGGTAATACTGTTACTATCACTATCAATAATACTATTGAAGATAAAGTTGATTCTGCATATGTTTTAAATAGAGTAGCTGAAGCACCATTCCTTGATTCAGTAGACGCTATTAATCTTATTGATTCTGCATATGTGCAATTAAGACAAGATTATGCTTATGCATCTTTGACAGGTGCTCCAACTAATGTGAGTCAATTCACCAATGATGCGGAATATATTGCCACTGGCGACAGTGCTATTCTTCAAGAGATTGATGTTACTGGTAATGTGGTAATTGGTGGTAACCTTCAAGTTCAAGGAACCACGTTTACTGCGAATACTGCTAGTTTCTCGGTTGATGAAAATCTATTCTATCTAAATGACGCTGAATCTGCTGGATCACCAACTCAATATGTTGATATTGGTTTTTCCGGTAACGTAAATGAAACTGGAACATATACTCACGCTGGTTTCTTTAGAGATGCTACTGACGGAACTTGGCAGGTATTTAATTCATATACTCCTGAACCAGATACGACTGAACTGAATACTGGTCATGCATCATACACTCTTGCACCATTTAAAGCAAGTACTCTTACTGGTGTTTATCAAGGATTCGATTCTGACTTTGGTACAAAAACTACTTCTAATCTTACTGAAGGCTCCAATCTCTATTATACAGATGCACGAGTCACAGCGCATGTAGATGCAGCGTATGTTCAGGCATTGCAGACTCCACAAGACTTTGCATATGCTTCTCTTACCGGCGCTCCTACTAACGTTAGTGCATTCGCCAACGACGCTGGTTATCTTACTGATGCTCTTGATTCAGCCGAAGCAATTGCCCTTATTGATTCTGCATATGTTCAAGCCCGGCAATCTGGAGTCGACTCGGGTGCAATTATTCAGCTCATTGATTCTGCATATGTTCAAGCTCGGCAATCTGGAGTCGACTCTGATGCAATCATCCAGCTCATTGACTCTGCATATGTGAATGCTCGAGTTGCAGCTGGTACAGATTCGGCTACAGTCTCTGGTATTATTTTAGACGACGTTGACAGCAACTACGTACAGGCAAGGCAAATAAATGTCACAGCCGTAGAACTTACAACTACAAATTATGAATATACGGCATCTGCTAGTCAATCATTCTTTGATGGTGTTGATGACAATGGACTTACTCTTTCTTATTATATTGGTAAGGTTCATGTTTATCTAAACGGTCTATTACTCGCACAGTCTGATTATACTGCAGCAAACGGCGAGTCAATTACACTTAACGTTGCAGCCGACTCAGGTGATGTCCTTATCATTACTAAATTCGATGGTAATGATACAGGTGCGCAAGCTATTGAACAGAGACATTATGTATATACTGCTACTGCAAGTCAAACAGTATTTACTGGAGCTGATGATAATTCAGCAACGTTGAGTTATACTCAAGGTCGTGTAAATGTCTATATGAATGGCTTATTGCTTCTTAACACTGTTGACTATACACAAAATGTTGGTGGGGATACGATCACGCTCACCTCTGGTGCACTTGCTGGTTCGATCTTAGACATCCAAACACTGAGCGGTAATACAGGTACATATGCGCCACTCGTAAATAAATTATATGAGTTTACTGCTACTGCAGGTCAAACTGAGTTTACAGGCCTTGATGACTATTCACAAGATCTACAGTTTAGTGGAGATAAGATTACTGTTTATCTTGATGGTGTCTTACTCGCTGCAGCCGCTTATAGCACTACTAATGGTGATAAGGTAACGCTTACTACTGGGGCGAGTGCTGGTAACCTTATTACTGTCGCTAAGTTAACAGGCAATAATGTTGGTATTGATTCGGCATCAGTGATTGGTATCATTGACAGTGCATACGTTGCTGCTATATCTCCTCCTATTGACCTCACAAGCGTAGACGGTCATATTATTCCATCAGCGAATGCTACATATGATCTTGGCGATTCGAACAACTTCTGGCGTGACTTATATCTCAGTGGAAATACACTAGTACTTGGTAACCTGAAGATCGAAGAACATACCGGAAGATTTAGGTTTACTAATAGACATAGCGGAGATGAAGTTAAACTAGCAGCCAATAACATTGGTAGTAATCTAATCGATTCATCAGTCATCTTTAGCTTGATTGATTCAGCATATATTGGTGATCGTTCACTTGATGCAGCTGCAACAATATTACTGATTGACTCATCATATGTTCAGCTGAGACAAACACCACAAGACTTTGCATTTTCAAGTCTTACTGGCACACCAACCACAATTGCAGGATATGGTATTACTGACGCATTTGATGGGCAATACAGTTCATTAACTGGAGCTCCTACAAATGTGAGTCAGTTTGCTAACGATGCTGGTTATACAGTATATGACTCAACTAACACATTAGGCCTTATTGATAGTGCATATATTAATGCACGAGTAAGTGCTACAGACTCTGCTGCTGTTATCTCTATTGTTCAATCAACCGTTGATTCAGCGTATGTCAATGCCTTTACGCTTGAAGCTACTACTCTCGGTGGGCATGATAGCTCATATTATCTAAATTATAATAACTTAGCTAACACACCAAATATCATCAGCCAAATTCAGACAACTGTAAATCAGTCGTTTGTAAATGCACTTAACGTTGATGCTGATACTCTTGATGGAAATAATGGTGCATTTTACCTTGACTATACCAACTTCACTAGTACACCATCTATCCTTAATGCGACACAAATTAGAGCATTATTTGATACTGAGATTGAGACTCAGGCTGCAACAAAGCTTGATCATCTTTCTTATACTCATGATTCTGATGTTAGTCTCTTTACTGTCCTTGTCGATGCTAAGACCGACGATCATCGCTATAAAGGTCAAGGCAGCTCAAGTAGCTATACAATTAATGGTGATGAAGCTCCATTCCTTGTTCTACAACCTGGACAAACATATTACTTTGACCAGTCAGATGGATCAAACAATGGTCACCCACTTCAGTTCTATTATGATGCTGCTAAGAACACACAATATACTACTGGCGTTACAGTCAATGGTACAGCTGGTAATGCTGGAGCTCATGTCCTTCTCGAAGTAACAGATACTACTCCAAATGTACTACATTACCAGTGTGGTGCTCATGCATATATGGGTAATGCTATCTCGGCACAATCCCGTAACTTAACTGGATTTACTACAGATAATCTTACAGAAGGTACATCAAATCTTTACTATACAGATGCGAAGGTAGACTCTCGAATCAACACTGTTGTTAATGCAGCGTTTATCAATTCGAAGGTCACACACCTTGATTCATCTAGCGCCGATGTATTGTTTACTACTGAAGCTGAAGTGAATACACTGATAAGTGCTATCGAGACAGGCGTTGATTCTGCTACTGTCTTCACTCTCATTGATTCTGCATACATCATAGCTAGAGCCCCAGGAGGCGGAGGCGGGAGTGGTAATGCATTTACTACTATCGCTGTTGCAGGTCAGAGTAACGTAGAAGCTGACACTACTACCGATACATTAACACTCGTAGCTGGATCAAATATCACAATCACTACTGATGCCGGTACCGACACTATCACTATCAACTCTACTGCATCTGGTGGTGGAGGTGTGGCTGGTGTAGCTGATGGACTTACTGTTGACAAGTATCAATATGTCGCGACTGCTGGTCAGACAGTGTTCGGTGATTCAGACGTCAATGGATCATTGTTATCATATGATATTGTCGGTAACGAGATCAATGCATACTTAAACGGTATCTTGTTAATCGATTCAGACGACTTCACGATGACTGATTCAAGTCATATCACTCTTACACTTGCTGCTGACTCAGGTGATCGTATAACCCTTATTCGATACACCCCACCTGAAGAAGGTGTAGACTCAGCTGCTGTTACGGCTATCGTCTTGGGTGCAGTTGATTCAGATTATATCCAAGCTAGACAGACAGTCTTCGCTCGTGGTACCCTTGAAATTAACAAGTATTCATATACTGCAACAGCCGCGCAGACAGTCTTCACGGGTGTGGACAACTTTGGTAATACTCTCTCTATACAAGTTGATAATATCGAAGTATATTTGAATGGTATCTTACTTGTTCAAGGTGATGATTTTACAGCTACCACAACCGCGATTACCCTCACCACTGGTGCTGATGCTGGTTATAATATTCAAGTAATAGAGACAGTTGGTAGAGTATCAAATGATGTAAAGGCTATAGGACAAACCGCATATGAATATACTGCCGCGATTGGGCAGACAGTATTTACTGGAGTCGATAATAATTCGACTACTCTTGCCCTTAACTTATCAGGCACAGTTGATGTACATCTAAATGGTCTCTTACTCTCTAATGGTAATGACTATAATTATAGTGCATCTACAGTAACTCTCCTTGATGCAGCTGACTCTGGTGATTTCCTCTCTATCACTAATAAGTTTGGAAATCTCATCAGCCCAACTGTTAAGATCTTTGAGTATCTGGCTGATTCAGGTCAATCGACAATTAGTGGTGGTGGTTTAACATATGCCGCTGGTGCACTACAAGTACACCTTAATGGTGTTATGCTGAGTCCAAATGTTGATTATGTTGCTAATGATGGTACTACTATTAGCCTAACAAACCCTCTTGACTCAGGCGATGATATCTTTATAAGTGCATTCTCAAACCCTGGATTAGCACTAACCACATTTACTTTTATTGCCAATGCAGCACAGACAGTATTTACTGGACTCGATAGAGATTCAGCTAGTTTCATTTATAATACTACTGATAATCAAGTGTTTATTAACGGTATCCTTATCGATAATGTGAATGACTATACAGCTACTAGTTCTACTATCTTGACTCTTACTCAAGGCACAAATGCTGGTGACGAAGTCAAGATCATGTCTTATGATCAAACATCGGCTACTATTATTAAGAATGATCTAAGAGATTGGAAAGAAACACCAGTCACTCCTTATCAAGCTGTCGCCGGAGATAGACTATTCTTAGATGTATCATCTTCACCTAAGACAGTTACATTGCCAGCATCAGCAATAATGGGTGATGAGATTAGAATCATCGATGCAACTGGAAATGCATCGACAAACAATATTACTGTTGCCAGAAATGGACATAACATCTTAGGTAATGCAAGTGATCTTACTATAAACATTGATAGATCGGGTATAGGTTTGGTCTATTATAACGCAACTCAAGGTTGGATACTAATAGAGAACTAATATGACAACATTATCAGATATAAGATTAGAAGCTATAAACGAGGCAGGAGCCGGTGGATTAACGGTATATGCAACACTTGATGATCTACCAACATCTGGTTTAACATCAGGTGACCAAGCTTTTATTACCGCTACAAATAGAATTTATGTTTCAAATGGCACCGGCTGGTATAATGTAGCACTATTTAATGCGACTCCTACTTTAACCATTGATCCTAGTGGCGCAGTGACACTAGCAACTGATGGTTCTACGCCTACAGTCATCACACTCACAGGAACAGATAGCGATACTGCAGTTGCTGGATTAACATATAGTGTTGAATCAGATGGGTCTTTTGCAAATATTGCTACGCTGAGTCAGGATTCTTCAGTATTTACAATTACTCCGTTAGCGGAAGGTGTAGCGACTCCAGGATCATCTACTCTTACATTTAAAGTAAGTGATGGTATATCATTTGGTTCTGGTACAACGGAATTTACTTTATCATTTAGCCTCTCTTGGACACTATCAAATATCACTCCTCTGTATCCAGCTGAAATACAATCTACTGATTATTTCGGAAATAATTCTGCAATTACTACAGATGGTAACTATTTTATTGCAGGAGCACATAATGAAGATGGCGGTTCTGGTGATCCAACGGGTCAAGCTGGTTCCGCATATATCTATTATTACAATGGTTCAAGTTGGACAGAACAAGCAATATTAAGAAATCCTACTCCAGTCGCTAATGATTATTTTGGCAGAAGTGTAGATATATCGGGTGATTGGGCAGTTGTTGGAATGCCAAATGCATCCCAAACTGCTGGAGGCGCTTATGTTTATCAAAGAAGCGGGACCAGTTGGAGTTTACAGCAAACGTTTGAACCATCACCAAGCGACAAATATGGAACTTCTGTTGCGCTTGCTGGTGCTGGAAGATATTTATTTATAGCCGAGTCTGGATATAATAGTAACATTGGACGTACTTATTTTTGGAATCGTGTTAGTTCTACTTGGTTTGGTCAATATAATTTTGATATTCCTGGTGGATCCGGGTTAATTATTGCTGGCGACGGCGGCATTGGTAACGGAATTGCAGTATCAGATAATGGATCACACTTTATAACTGGTGCGGCTTGGCAAGATGGTAATGTGGGAGCTGTGCATGTATGGAGTAGTAATCTAACAGACCCAAATAATGTGACTTGGACTTACAGACAAAAACTTACAGCTTCAGATGGATCTAGTAGTGATTACTTTGGAAGAGTTGTTGAAATGAGTGGTGACGGAAATTATATTGCGGTTTTCAATTCAGGTAAAAATGCAGTATATATTTTCAGCAGATCAGGTGAAACATGGACTCAACAGGCCAAAATTCCGCACCCAGATCCTGGAACGAACATGGGCAGAGGATTAGGTCTTAACTATGATGGTACAGTTTTAT
>Ga0222715_10005266_pt1 | contig 11046 bp, 9 predicted proteins | sample C33_9DmetaG_FD_165056 | JGI IMG/M metagenome (GOLD analysis project Ga0222715, IMG submission 165056) | Estuarine water microbial communities from San Francisco Bay, California, United States - C33_9D | ecosystem: Environmental > Aquatic > Marine > Unclassified | place: USA: California... | reverse complement strand
ACCACTTGTGAAACTCTTTTCGGGAATTTATTCTCTAATAGTTGAATCACCAATGGATCTGCCACACCAACGGTTACAGCCTTTTTTGTTTTCTGTTGGACAATGTCTATATACAAGCCAGTAGGTGCTTTTCTAAGATCATTAAGAGTTAACTTTAGTAAATCTGAGACGCGCTGACCAATACATAGTCCAATTAATAACCACTTGTAGCTGTCTTGATATGCTTCAGGAATATACTGTAATTCTTTTAGTGTCTTTATTTCCACTGGATTTAAAACATGAAGAATTCGATCTGAACTCTTTTGCTTAAAAGACTCAATGTAATTGGAATAAGGGTGTACTTTTAACCCACTTTTCTCAGCATCACGCAGAATAATCTTCAGTAATTTCAACAGCTGTCCGCAGTAATTATCACTATACTGCTGGTCAATTTTTAAAAAACGGGTAAAAGATTCTGCGGTATATTTATCGATGGAATTCAAATAGAGTCTTTCAGATTTCTCAAATTCATAAACTTTTACGATTCGCAAAAGAGATTTATAGGTCCTAACGGTATTGTGTGCCAAGCTCACCGTTCCATACCCTTGAACTCTTTTTGTGGCTGAATTGGAAATAAAATGCTCCAAATAATCTAAAAATAAAACGGAATTTTCTATTTTTGAGAGGGTATTTGAAGCCTTTGTTTGTGGTTTTTTGTAAAAATTAACTTGCATTTAACGTATGTTATTTTAATTATTTAACATAAATATAGATTGTAATTATTTATCATGTAACAAAATAATTACTAAAATTTAACAATATTTATTATTTAAATATACGTTATTTATTTAAAATAAAATAGTTAAAATGCTTATTTTAAGCAAGTTATAGTGATTTATTTTTGAAAAGACTACGGACTGTACTCAATTTTGTATTCATAACTATCGATTACCAGCTACTAATTGACAATATAGTAGAATACTTTATATTTATAAAATGAAAGGAATAATTTTAGCAGGTGGATCTGGATCTAGACTTTACCCCATAACAAAAGGAACATCTAAACAGCTTTTATCAATTTATGATAAGCCAATGATTTATTACCCTCTTTCAGTCTTAATGCTCTCAGGAATAAAGGATATTTTAATTATATCTAATCCAGACAATCTTCCAAATTTTAAAAAATTATTTAATGATGGTAGTGATTTAGGATTAACAATAAACTATAAAGAACAAAAAAACCCTGATGGAATTGCTCAAGCTTTTGTTATAGGTAAAGATTTTATAAAAAATGATGATGTTTGTTTAGTTTTAGGAGATAATATCTTTTATGGCAAAGGATTTACAGGATTATTAAATTCTGCAAAAAGTAATTTAAAAATTAATAAAGCAACTGTATTTGGATATAATGTAAATAACCCCTCTGACTTTGGTATTGCCAGTTTTGACACACACAAAAATTTAATAAACATAGAGGAAAAACCTAAAACACCTAAAAGTAACACTGCAGTTGTTGGATTATATTTTTATCCTAATAATGTTGTTAAAATTGCAAGTAAAATTCAACCATCTAGTAGAGGAGAATTTGAAATCAGTTCAGTTAATCAATGTTATTTGGACAATAAGGAATTAAAAATCGAAATTTTAGGAAGAGGTTTTACTTGGCTTGATACTGGAACTCATGACTCTTTACTTGAAGCATCAAATTTCATTAAAACTGTTGAAAAACATTCAGGATATAAAGTTGCATGTCTTGAAGAAATTGCTTTTAAAATGAAGTTTATCAATTTAAAAAAACTCAAAGAATTAACTAAACCTTTTGGCGACTCTTCTTATGGAAAATATCTAAAATCATTAGTCAATGAAAATCAATAAAACCTTCATAGAAGATTTACTAATCATTGAGCCTCAATTGTTTAAAGATGAAAGAGGTTTTTTTTATGAATCTTACAATAAAAACAACTTAGACATTAATATTGTTTTTGTTCAAGATAATGAGTCAAAATCTTACAAAGGAGTCATTAGAGGACTGCATTTTCAAACACCTCCTTTTGAGCAAACTAAACTAGTTAGATGTGTTAGTGGAAATATTCTGGATGTTGCAGTAGATCTACGTACAAACTCAAAAACTTACGGCAAATCTTTTTCTATTGAGTTATCTTCAGAAAATAATAGACAATTATTTGTTCCCAAGGGATTTGCTCATGGTTTTCAGGTTTTAAGTGAAATAGCTATTGTTAGTTATAAAGTAGACAATTATTATAATCCAGACTCAGACTCAGGATTAATTTGGAACGACAAGGATTTGTCAATAGATTGGAACCTTGATTTAAAACCAATTCTTTCTAAAAAAGATTTAAAACTCATTTCATTTAAAGAATTAAAATCTCCTTTCTAATGAAAGTTTTAGTAATCGGTTCAGACGGACAGTTAGGCTTGGAATTTCAAAAAATTTCTAATAGTTACGATTCTTTATCTTGGTTTTTTTCAACTATTAAAACTTTAGATCTATTAAAATTAGATTTCATTAGTTCTTTTTTAAATGACATAAAACCATCTGTAATTATAAATTGCGCCGCTTACACAAGTGTTGATAAATCAGAGACTGAATCTGAATTAGCAGACATAATAAATCACAAGGCCGTTGATATTATCTCTAAATGGACAAGTGACAATAATAAAAAGCTAATTCATTTTTCAACTGATTATGTATTTGATGGGTTAAGTCAAACTCCATTAAACGAAAACTCATTTACCAATCCGGTGAATGAATACGGTCTTTCAAAGTTGAAAGGCGAACAGGTATGTTTACTAAACGATCCAACTTCAATCATAATTAGAACATCATGGTTATACTCTAGTTTTGGTAATAATTTTGTCAAAACTATGATTGAGTTAATGAAAAAAAATAAGTCTATCAGGGTAGTAAATGATCAAATTGGTTCACCAACTTATGCTTACGATTTAGCTAAGGTTATAGTTAAAATAATTATGTATTATAAAACTGAATCTGGATTATTTCATTATTCAAATCAGGGTGAAATCTCTTGGTTTGAATTTGCAAGATCAATCAGAGAGTTTTATAAATTAGACTGTAAAATAATTGGAGTTTCAACTGATGAGTTTAAAACTCTTGCTAAAAGACCAAAGTATTCTCTTTTAGACAAATCAAAAATTAAAAAAACCTTTAATTTAGAAATTCCTAATTATAAGCAAAGCTTAATTAATTGTATTGAAATTATTAAAAATGAAGCGTAATATTTTAGTTACTGGAGGTGCTGGTTTTATTGGTTCACATTTAGTGAGGTTACTTTTAAATAAATACCCAGAATATCATATTGTTAATATGGATGTGTTAACCTATGCTGGTAATTTAGAGAATTTAAAAGATATTGACCACAAGGAAAACTATAGTTTTGTAAAATGTAATATTTGTGATTTTAAAAAAGTAAAACAAGTCTTTAGAGATTATAAGATTGATTCTGTAATTCATTTAGCTGCAGAATCACATGTTGACCGTTCTATTCAAGACCCTTTTTCTTTTGCTCAAACTAATGTTATGGGAACACTTAGTTTATTACAAGTGGCTAAAACTTATTGGAAAAATAATTTTGAGAACAAACTTTTTTATCATGTTTCTACTGATGAGGTATATGGTTCATTAGGTCATGAAGGTTTTTTTACTGAGAAAACTAATTACGATCCACATTCGCCTTATTCTGCATCCAAAGCTTCTTCCGATCATTTTGTAAGAGCCTTTTCAGACACCTATGGTTTACCAATAGTTATTTCTAATTGTTCTAATAATTATGGTTCTTTTCAGTTTCCAGAAAAACTAATACCATTGTTCATCAATAATATTATAAATAACAAACCTTTACCTGTTTATGGAAAAGGTGAAAATGTCAGAGATTGGTTATATGTAGAAGATCACGCAAGTGCTATTGATGTTGTTTTTCATAAAGGAAAATTTGGTGAAACTTATAATATTGGAGGTTTCAATGAATGGAAAAATATTGATTTAATTAAAGTGATGATTAAAACGGTAGATCGTATTCTAGGAAGAGAAGAAGGAGCCTCTGAAAAACTAATAACATATGTTAAGGACAGAGCTGGACATGATCTTAGATATGCTATTGATTCTTCAAAATTAAAAAATGAATTGAGCTGGGAACCTTCTTTACAATTTGAAGAGGGTATTGAAAAGACAGTAAATTGGTATTTAGATAATAAAGAATGGGTGGATCGCGTAACATCAGGTGATTATAAAGAATATTATAAAAAAATGTATAAGTAGAATTAAACTTTTTTAATAACATACTCTACAACTCCCCATATAATTAATTCGCTTTCTTCCTTCAGCTCAATAGGCTTGTATTTTTTATTTTCTGGTATTAAATACAGTTTGTTTTTTTCTTTTTTTATTCTTTTTACCGTAAACTCTCCATCTACCAAGCAAATTGCTATTTTTCCATTTTCGGGATTCTTTGACCTATCTATAACCAGTAAATCTCCATCATCTAGCCCTGCTCCAACCATTGAGTCTCCGCTAACTCTTGCGTAAAAAGTTGCCTCCTTATTTTTTACTAATTCTCTATCAAGACTAATCCTGGTTTCTTTGAAATCATCCGCTGGTGATGGAAATCCCGCTGATATTCCTTCTTCTGCAAGCCATTGGCCTATCCCATTTTCTTTTTTTGGAATAAAAAATTCTAGTTTATTTTTCTTTTTCATCCTTTAATGGATATTGTTTCGCTTAGCTCTGTAGTATATCTTGAAGATAATTTAGTTTGTTTCATTTTCCAAACTCTTTTAAGGTCTTGACTAGCTAATTTTATTTTACTAGTTCCCTCTTTGTTTGTTATGAAATCCAAAGTTTTCATAAGTATTTGATATTTAGGATTTTCTTTTTCAAAGATATTGAGTTGTATTTTATTGTTTGGAACGATTCCCATTACTATCACCCCAGCTTTTTTATATTCGACGTCTTTTTTATAAATTTTCTTTAGTCCTTGAACAGCATATTTACTTATTGTTATACTAGAGTTTGATCCGTAAGGCAAAGTCATGACTATTCCATTTCGGTATTGTAATTTATTTTTTTGATGCCTATTACTTTTTATAAAGACATAAATAGAATTACAATTGCTTTTTTGATAGCGTAATTTTTCTGAGCAACATATTGAAAAAGTAGAAATTCGCTCTTTTAAATCTTCAAAGTGTGTTAAGTTTTTTTCAAAACTTCTTGTTGTCGCTATTGCTTTTTTGGGTGATCTATTTTCTTCAAGTGATAGAACTGATTCTCCTTCCAACTCTTTTTTTAATCTTAATCCTACTACACTCATTTGTTTTCTTACCCAGTCGTCGGGTAGTTTTATAAAATCATAAGCTTTGTTTATTTTATAACTCTTTAGGCGCGTAGCATGTTTATAGCCTATTCCCCAAACATCTTCTATTTTAAGCCACTTAAGTGCTTTTTCTCTTTTTTCTTCTGAATCTATAGCATATACGCCTTTAGTTTTTTTATCAAATTTTTTTGATATTCTATTGGCTACTTTAGCCAGTACTTTTGTCGGAGCAAACCCAATACTAACTGGGATTCCAGTCCACTTTAATATTTTTTTTCTAATTTCTTTGCCGTACTCTTCTAAATCGTAGTTTTCAAATCCTTTGAATTCTAAAAAGGCCTCATCTATACTGTATATTTCGATATTTGGAGTGTACTTAGCTAGAATACTCATCACTCTACTGCTCATATCACCATATAAAGGAAAATTAGATGAAAAAACATGTACCTTATTTTTTTTAAAAACAGAATCGTATTTGAATGCTGGAGCTCCCATAGGAATCCCAAGTGCTTTAGCCTCGTTACTTCTTGATATCACGCAGCCATCGTTGTTTGATAGAATAACTATAGGTTTTTTATCCAATTTTGGATTAAAAACTCTTTCACAAGAAGCATAGAAATTATTACAATCAACAAGTGCAAACATTCTATAAAGCTACATTTTAGATTGTCTCAAATCAATCTATTTTGAAAATAAAGTTTTTAACAATTCTTATTGTAAATTTGAACTTTAATTTTGAAAAATGAGTTTTTATACAGAAACAGAGGATTTGTTAAAATCAAAAGGTTTTAATATTGTTTCAAAAGATTTTGAAAGACCTTGGGGAGGGTTTTTAGTTATTGATGAAAATCAAGCACAGGATTTTTCGAATCAATTTTTTAAAGGAATTGATGTAGATAGCTTAAAAATAAATGAAAAATTAAGCCCAAAAATACTAATAGTAAGACCTAACGCTAGATTATCATGGCAATATCACTATAGAAGAGCTGAAATTTGGAGAGTGTTTAAGGGAGAGTGTGGTATAATAAGAAGTGATACAGACAAGGAAAACGAGATGAAAAATTATGGCGAAGGTGATCAGATTAAATTAAAACAAGGTGAAAGGCACAGATTAATTGGTCTAGATGATTATTGTTTAGTAGCTGAAATATGGCAACACACAGACAAAAATAATCCTTCCAACGAAGAGGATATAGTCAGAGTACAGGATGATTTTGGAAGATAAAAAAACATGAAAATAAGACCTCTAGTTTTTATAAAGTTGTAACTTTATATTTTGAAAAACATCGATTGATGGATCCATATTCTTTCTTAAATACAGCACACACAGCTTATTTTGCTGAGCTTTATGATCAATACTTAATAAATCCCAATCAAGTTGAGCCAAGTTGGAGGGCATTTTTTCAAGGTTTTGAATTTGGAATTGAAGAATCAAAAAAAGAGTCTTCAGAATTTAAAGAAATTGAGGTTCCTGAAAATATTTTAAAAGAATTTAAAGTAGTAAAGCTCATTAATGCTTATAGGACAAGAGGACATTTATTCACAAAAACTAATCCAGTAAGAGACAGAAGAACCTATAGTCCTAACTTGGAAATTGAAAATTTTGATTTATCAAAAGACGATTTAGAATTAGTTTTTAATGCTGGAGAAATCATTGGTATTGGTCCAGCAACTTTAACAGATATTTTAATACATCTTGAAAGAATTTATTGTAGTTCAATAGGAATTGAATACATGTACATTAGAACCCCTGAAAGGATTCAATGGATTCAAGAACAATTAAATTATAATTCGAATACTCCAGATTTTTCTAAAGATCAGAAGAAGCAAATTTTGAAAAAAACTATTGAAGCTGTCGCGTTTGAAAAATTTTTACACACGAAATATGTTGGTCAAAAACGATTTTCACTAGAAGGAGGTGAAGCTCTAATTCCTGCTTTAGATGCTCTTATTGAAAAAGCAGCAATTGATGGAGTTAAAGAATTTGTTGTAGGGATGGCTCATAGGGGAAGATTAAATACACTAACAAATATTTTTGGAAAACCTATTGAAGATATTTTTAATGAATTTGAAGGAAAAGACTATGATGAAAAAGGTTTTGATGGAGACGTTAAGTATCATTTAGGTTGGACATCTAATAGAACCACTGATTCGGGACATAAGGTTTATATGAATATTGCTCCAAACCCTTCTCATTTGGAAGCTGTTGGACCAGTTGTTCAAGGAATTGCTAGAGCAAAACAAGAAAAGTATCATCCTAATAATATAAAAAATGTTCTTCCAATAATAATTCATGGAGATGCTGCTATTGCAGGCCAAGGAGTTGTTTATGAAGTTGTTCAAATGGAAAGGTTGAAAGGATATAAAACAGGGGGAACCATACATATAGTTGTTAATAACCAAATTGGTTTTACAACTAACTATTTAGACGGAAGATCTTCCACTTATTGTACTGATGTTGCAAAAACTAATTTATGTCCTGTATTACATGTCAATTCTGATGATATTGAAGCAGTTGTTCACGCAATTACTTTTGCATTAAAATATAGAATGAGATATGAAAGAGACATATTTGTTGATCTTCTTGGATATAGAAAGTATGGTCATAATGAGGGTGATGAACCACGTTTTACTCAACCTAAACTATATAAAGCTATTTCTAGTCATTCTAATCCAATGAAAATATATTCAGAGAAACTAATTTCTGAAAAAATTTTTAGTCAAGATGAAATTTTTGAAATAGAAAAAAAATACAAAGCGTCACTTGAGCATAAATTAGAAAACTCTAAAAAAGACAATAATATTGAAATTACTCCTTTCATGGATTATGAGTGGAAAGGATTTAAAAGAGTTAAAAAAGATAAAATGCTTTTTAATTATGAAACTAAAGTTTCTAATCAAAATCTAAAAAAAATTGCGTCAGCAGTTACTACCCTTCCAAAGAATAAAAATTTTTTAAAAAAAACGGAACGTTTAATTAATGATCGATTTAAAATGTTTTTTGAATCAGACAAGTTGGACTGGGGAATGGGTGAAATGTTAGCCTACGGATCTCTTTTAAATGAAGGATTTAATGTGAGAATTTCTGGACAGGATGTTGAAAGAGGAACTTTTTCTCATAGACATGCAATTTTAAAAGTCGAAGATAGTGAGGAAGAAATTTGTCTTTTGAATAACATTGATAAAAATCAAGGGAAATTTAATATTTATAACTCGCATTTATCTGAGTATGGAGTAATGGGCTATGAATATGGTTATTCCCTAACTAGTCCAAAAACATTATGTATTTGGGAAGCTCAATTTGGTGATTTTAGTAACGGTGCACAAATTATGATTGACCAATATTTATCTGCTGCTGAAGATAAATGGAAATTACAAAATGGTTTAGTTTTACTTCTTCCTCATGGTTACGAAGGACAAGGTGCTGAACATTCGTCAGCTAGAATGGAGAGATATTTACAATTATGTGCAAAAGATAATATGTTTGTAGCAAATTGTACAACTCCATCAAATATGTTTCATATTTTAAGAAGACAAATGGTGACTACATTTAGGAAGCCACTTATAATTTTCACCCCCAAAAGTCTTTTAAGGCATCCCAAAGCAGTTTCTAAAGTGAAAGATTTTAACGATGGAAAATTTTTGCCTGTTATTGATTCAAATAATATTGAAACTTCAAAAATTGAAAGAGTTGTGTTTTGTTCTGGGAAATTTTACTATGATTTAGATGATCACATTGAAAAAAATAACATACAAAATACTGTCCTTGTTAGAGTTGAACAATTATTTCCATTACCAATCAATGAAATTAAAGTCATATTGAAAAAATATTCTAAAGCAACAGATATAGTTTGGGCACAAGAAGAACCTAGAAATATGGGAGCTTGGAGTCATTTATTATTGCATTATGATGAATTTCGAAATTTTAGAATTGCTTCTAGAAGATTTTATAGTTCTCCAGCATCCGGAAGTAGTACGCGATCCAAAAAAAGACACAATGAGGTTATTCAATATGTTTTCGATAAAACTAAATCAAATAATAAAGTTTAATTTAATATATTTGCAGAATAATTAAACTCGAGGATAGATTTGACTGATTGCTCCCTCATAAAAAAAATGCTAAAACAGAAATGATTTTCTTAGGATCTAATAACTGCTCAAAATTTTTATTTACATGAATAAATTCAACATTTCATACGTTGTGATAATATCTTTAATATTATTTGCTTCTTTTTCAAGAATTATTCCTCATATGCCTAATTTTACACCTATTGGTGCTATGGCTTTATTTGGAGGAGCATATTTAAAAAATAAATATCATGCTATTTTAATTCCAATAATTTCTTTATGGATAAGTGATTTAGTTATTAATAATTTTATTTTTTCTTTTTATTCTGATTTTACATGGTTTTATCCTGGATTTTTATGGCAATATTCTTCTTTTATTTTGATTATTTTGATTGGCTATTTCTTTTTAAAAAAATTAGACCTTAAAAATGTATTTTTAACCACTCTATTTTCAAGCTTAATATTTTTTATTGTAACAAATTTTGGTGTTTGGATTTCTGGAACAATGTACTCTCCAGATTTACAAGGCTTAATCACTTGCTATATAATGGCATTACCATTTTATAAAGGGACTTTGTTAGGATTCATTTGTTATTCTACTTTTTTATTTGGTGTATTAGAATTTTCAAAATATAAATTTCAAATTTTAAAAAATCATTTTTAGTATGGCAAACATTTTTGATATTTTAAAACAAAAAATTTTGGTTCTTGATGGTGCAATGGGTACAATGATCCAGCAATATAAATTTTCTGAATCTGAATATAGAGGGACTCGTTTTAAAGATCATCCCTCTGATGTTCAAGGTAATAATGATTTATTATCATTAACTCAACCTGAAGCCATTAGAACAATTCATGAAAAATATCTTGAAGTTGGAGCTGATATCATTGAAACAAATACTTTTTCATCAACAAGTATTGGAATGGCAGATTATGATATGGAGTCTTTAGTCTATGATTTAAATTTTGAATCTGCAAAAATTGCAAAACAAGCTGCTTTAAAATATTCAAATTTAAATCCTGAAAAACCTAGATTTGTTGCCGGCTCAATAGGTCCAACTAATAGAACTGCAAGTATGTCTCCTGATGTTAATGACCCTGGTTACAGAGCTGTTACTTTTGACGATTTAGTTTTGGCATATTCTGAACAAATTAATGCTCTTATTGATGGAGGTGTTGATATTTTGCTAATTGAAACCATTTTTGATACTTTAAATGCTAAAGCAGCATTATTTGCTGCTGATTCAGTTTTAGATACAAGAAAAATTTCTATGCCTATAATGATTAGTGGAACTATTACTGATGCAAGTGGTAGAACTCTTTCGGGACAAACTGTTGAAGCTTTTGTCGCCTCTCTTTCTCATGTAGAATTATTAAGTATTGGTTTTAATTGTGCACTTGGTGCGGATTTACTATTGCCATACATGAAAAGATTGAGCAATGTAACCGACTTTTATACTTCAGCTCACCCAAATGCAGGGTTGCCCAATGCTTTTGGAGAATACGATCAAACGCCTGAAGAAATGAAAGAATTGATAATAGAATACTTAGAGTCAAAGTGTGTAAATATCATTGGAGGATGTTGTGGAACAACACCTGAACATATAAAATTAATAGCTTATGAGGCTAGTAATTATCAACCAAGAAATTT
>Ga0222715_10005258_pt1 | contig 11058 bp, 9 predicted proteins | sample C33_9DmetaG_FD_165056 | JGI IMG/M metagenome (GOLD analysis project Ga0222715, IMG submission 165056) | Estuarine water microbial communities from San Francisco Bay, California, United States - C33_9D | ecosystem: Environmental > Aquatic > Marine > Unclassified | place: USA: California... | reverse complement strand
CTGTACCCCCGTGCATTCCCCGGCTGCAAGTACCGAGAAGTAGAGAAGCTTTGGAACTTTCCAAGCGGGGCTAAGATTGAATTTGGATTCTTGGAGCGAGATGCTGATGTGTATCGCTACCAAGGACAAGCTTACAGTTGGATTGGGTTTGATGAGATAACGCATCTGCCCACTGAGTTTGGTTGGAACTATCTGGCTTCCCGACTCAGAACAACTGACCCGGAGATCACACCGTACATGAGGTGTACTGCCAACCCGGGTGGCGTAGGTGCGCATTGGGTTAAGAAAAGGTATATTGATCCTAACCCCCCGCACGAATCGTTTAGAGGTGAAGATGGGCTATCCCGTAAATTCATACCAGCCCGACTAGACGATAATCCATACCTTGCTAAAGATGGCAGGTATGAAGAAATGCTGAAAGCCCTGCCAGATGTCCAGCGCAAGCAGCTGCTGGAAGGCAATTGGGAGATTGCAGAGGGCGCAGCATTTACGGAGTTTAGTAACGAGATGCATGTCATTACTCCGTTTGCAATCCCAATAGGATGGGAACGGGTAAAGGGAATTGACTACGGGTACGCCTCCGAAAGCGCATGTATTTGGGGGTGTGTTGACCCATCAGACGGGACGCTGATAATATATCGTGAGTTGTACCGCAAGGGACTAACTGGCGAGGATTTAGGTCATCTTATTGCTCAAATGGAGTTAGATGATCCTTTTGCTGTACCCGGTGTGTTAGATACCGCAGCGTGGGCAAAGACAGGTGCAACAGGCCCAACCGTAGGTGAAGCACTAATAAAGATTGGACATAAGTTAAGACGAGCCGATAAGAACCGAGTACAAGGTAAAATACAAATCCATGAATACTTGAAGTTGCGCCAAAGCGGTAGGCCACGATTACAGATATTTAATACATGCCCTAACCTGATACGGGAACTTCAAAGTATTCCTCTGGATCGATCAAACCCAGAGGATGTTGATACACATGCTTCTGACCATGCGTATGATGCATTAAGATACTTAATAATGTCTAGACCGAGAATTGAAGACCCAATATCCCGGCTAAGACATTTAAGATTAGAACAAGCATATACTCCTGCTGATTCAGAGTTTGGGTATTAAAGGAAATTTAAATGGCAGAGAAAGACAACAGTATACTAATGGGAGCAGACAACATCTACTTTGAAGAAGTAGTAGGTGAAGATTCAAGGGTTATGACTCTTGAAGACCAGCTGCACAACCAGTTTGTTGGTCTTATTACTGACCGTTATATTGCTGCACAGCAAGCAAGAGACTACGATGAAAAGCGTTGGATAACTGGCTACCACAACTACCGTGGTATTTATCCAAAGCACGTTAAGTTCCGTGAGTCAGAAAAGTCCCGAGTCTTTGTTAAAGTAACTAAGACAAAAGTACTGGCTGCTTATGGTCAGCTTGTTGATGTTATCTTTGGTGCAGGTAAGTTTCCTATTGGCATATCTGAAACCAAAATGCCAGAAGGTAGTGCTGAGTATGCGCACCTAGATACTGCTAACCCACTGCCCGGAATTGAAACCTCAAGCCAAGAGCCTGAAAAGAAAAAGAATCCATTTGATGTTGGCTATGCTGGTGATGGTAAGGATTCAGTTAAAAAAGCTGGTAGTACCTTTGTTAAAGGCCCACAGGAAGATATTGATGCCATAGTTAAAGATAGTTTAACTCCCGGCTCAAGTCCCATCCCGCAGATGTTTGAAATTAAACCTGCACAAGCGGCTGCAAGAAGGATGGAAAAACTTATCCATGATCAGATAGAAGAGTCTAATGGATCAAGTGAAATAAGAAGTGCTTTGTTTGAAGCTGCGTTATTTGGAACAGGTGTAGTCAAAGGCCCGTTCAATTTTAATAAGACTTTAAACCGTTGGGAAGAATCAGAAGACGGTACTAGAACTTACTCCCCGGTTGATGTACGAGTTCCCCGCATTGAGTTTGTTAGCATCTGGGATTTCTTTCCCGATCCAAACGCAACGTCAATAGATGAATGTGAGTACGTCTTTCATCGGCACAAGATGAACAAGTCCCAGCTACGGGCGTTATCACGGATGCCTTACTTTAATAAGGACGCTCTCCGTGAATGCATGATGATGGGGCCGAACTACGAGCCAGAAGATTATGAACATGAGTTGAAAGATGACCAGCGTTCAGAAGATTATGGTTCAGGTCAGTACGAAGTATTAGAGTATTGGGGAATAATGGATGCTGAGTATGCCCAGCAGATTGGCATGGAACTTCCTGAAGATGTAGATGCATTGGACGAAGTTCAAATAAATGCTTGGGTATGTAATGGTAAAATACTTAGGGCTGTTGTTAATCCGTTCACACCTCATCGTATTCCGTACCATGCTTTTTCTTACGAGCGCAACCCCTACAGCTTTTTCGGAATTGGTGTAGCGGAGAACATGGATGACTCCCAGAAGATTATGAATGGTCACGCAAGAATGGCTATTGATAATCTTGCGTTGTCGGGTTCACTTGTATTTGATGTAGATGAGTCTTCATTGGTTGGTGGACAAAGCATGGAAATTTACCCCGGTAAAATCTTTAGGCGGCAAGCAGGGGTTCCCGGTCAAGCGATTAATGGATTAAAGTTCCCCAATACTTCTAATGAAAACATGATGATGTTTGATCGTTTCAGGCAGCTTGCTGACGAGCAGACAGGTATTCCTAGTTACTCTCATGGTCAAACTGGCGTACAGAGTATGACTAGAACAGCATCCGGTATGTCTATGCTACTGGGCGCAGCTTCACTAAATATTAAGACAGTAATTAAAAACCTTGATGATTTCTTGTTACGTCCTCTAGGCGAAGCTTACTTTCAGTGGAACATGCAGTTCCTTGATTCAAAGCTGAATATTGAAGGCGACTTGGAAGTTAAGGCTACAGGTACAAATAGTTTGATGCAGAAGGAAGTACGCAGCCAGCGGTTGACTATGTTCCTACAAACAGCGCAGAATCCAGCTATTGCACCTTTTATAAAAATCAATAAACTTATCAGTGAACTTGCTTACTCTCTGGAACTTGACCCGGAAGAAATTCTTAACGACCCAGAAGAAGCAGCTGTTATGGCTCAAATCATAGGACTACAAAATGCTGGACAAGGAACTGGCCCACAAGCTGGCCCCGCTGGTCAACAGCCCGGAGTTATGGGAAGCCCTGAAGGAGTACCTCCACAAGGCCAAAACCTTGGAGTTACGGGTACTGGTGGGGGCAACATCGGAACTGGAACTGTACCGCAGTCAGGGGAGAGTGAGTTCTCTGGAACGCCTAGAGCAGCTTAGAGATATAGTTAATAATACAATTAAAGAGAGTAAGAATTAGTAGCTTTTACCCATGAAGAATAAGTCAACGGTAAATAAAGCAGGAAATTACACCAAACCTGCTATGCGTGAAAGGCTCTTTAAGAAGATAAAGGCTGGTGATAAGGGCGGTAAACCCGGACAGTGGAGTGCAAGAAAGGCACAGATGCTGGCTAAAGAATACAAAGCTAATGGCGGTGGTTACAAAAGTTAATGGCACTAAAAGAATCACAAAAGTCTTTAAAAAAATGGACTGACCAGAAGTGGCGTACTAAAAGTGGTAAGCCTTCTACTCAAGGCCCGAAAGCAACAGGTGAAAGGTATCTGCCCGAAAAAGCTATAAAGAATATGTCTGCAACAGAATACGCAGCCACTAGCAAAAAGAAACGGGAAGATACCAAAAAAGGAAAACAGTTTTCATCACAGCCAAAGAAGATAGCAGCTAAGACTAGGAAATACAGAAAATGATATATTTAAAAATGAAAGCAGCTGAACTTTGTAACCAGCTTGGTGCAAAAGTAAAAGCCGTTGTAAATGGTGTAGAAGATTTTAAACTTGGTACAGGTACAGCTGGAGCAGCTGCTGTAGTAGTACTTGTTCTTTTAATAGTTATTTTTTAAGGTAAGTAAACATGCCTGTTAACAAAAGTAAAATGAAAGCAATGAAAGAACAGTACGGTTCTAAAAAAGGTGAACAGGTATATTACGCTATGGAAAACAAAAAAAAGAAATACGGCGGTGGTATGATGGATAAGCCCACACACAAAATGCCGGACGGCACAGTTATGGAAGGCGCATCACATCGCTCAAATTACGCTGAAGGCAGTATGTTAATGCCCCCAGAAATGGAGGCTATGGCTTCAGAAGCAGATGTTCCTGTGGATACTTATCCCAACATCCCGCCCGAAGAAATGGATGAAGCAATGGCATCACAGCTTCCAGATGAAGAAATGATGCAAGAATATATAGATTTCGTAGTCGATGAATCATTAGAAGATGAGGAAAAAGACTACCTAATGAATGCTTTGAGTCAAGACCCGCAGCTAAGTCAAATCTTTGACAAGGTTGTAGAGACTGCCTCAGAGTTTTCCGGGTCAGGCTTTGTTGATGGCCCGGGAAGTGGTGTATCAGATTCAATACCCGCTAGATTGTCTGCGGGTGAATTTGTAATCACCAAGAAAGCCACTGATCAGATTGGCCCTGAGAATCTCCAAAAAATGATGGATGATGCTGAACGGGCCTATGATGGTGGATTAATGTCTAGGCGAACTATGGATACAACATCTTACGATACAATTTCTGATGAGGAAATCAGAAAACAAATGTTAGATGCTAATAGAATGCCTAGTGTTCGTTAACACGGCTACCTTGTAGTAACAAGCCCCGTACTAGTCTGACGAGACTAAATTGGTATGGCTACCTTGTAGACAGCAAGCCCCGTTTGGAGACTATTATGACTGAAGCAGTTATGGATAACGATGAAGTACAAGCTAATCCTTATAATATGAGGAAAGAATGGCACAAAGGAAAAGATAAAGAATTCGTGAGTGCTGATTCTTTGTTTACCGAAAAGAAACCAGCGGCTACCTCCAGCGAAGAAGCTGAAGCCCCGCAGGAAGAAGGTAAAACAAATTACAAGAAAAGGTATGATGATCTAAAGAAACATTACGACAAACGTGTTTCAGAGTTCAAACAGAAAGAGGAACAGCTTCTTGCTCAAGCAAGGGCAGCAGCCCCCGAGTATAAAGCACCTAAGTCTATTGAAGAACTGGAACAGTTTAAGGAAAAGTATCCCGACTTGTATGAAACTGTAGAAACTGTAGCGCACATGCGTAGCGAACAGCAGATTGCAGATATTCGTCAGGAATTGGTTAGCATTAAACAACGCGAAGCAGATATTTCTCGGAAAGAAGCTGAAGCGGAGTTGATGTCACGCCACCCGGACTTTGACCAGATTCGTGGAGATGATAGGTTCCACACATGGGCCAAAGAACAGCCTGAAGAAATACAAGATTGGATTTACAACAATCCTAATAATGCGTCTTTAGCTGCTCGTGCAATTGACTTGTATAAGCTTGAAAACGGTATCCCTCAGTCTAAAATTTCTAAACCGTCCAAGCCTAAAACTTCTAGTGCAGCTGATATGGTTTCTACAAAAACTAGAACCGTTGATGCTAAAGAAGCAAAGATTTGGACAGAACGGGAGATTGCCCGCATGTCTATAGATCAGTTTGATAAATATGAAAATGAAATTAATCAAGCTATCGCAGAAGGCAGGGTAATCAAAGGATAATTTTGTCTTTTTGAGGTAATATAAAATGGCTTATAATCAAGCTGATCAGTACTTTGAACCGTCAACAGATACTGATGCCAACTTTGCGAACTCCGTAAGTGGTCAAACCAATTCATTCTTTCTTCCTGCCGTTTACAGCAAGAAGGTACTTAACTTCTTCCGTAAGGCAGCTGTTGCTGAAGCAGTCACTAATACTGACTACGCAGGGGAAATTACCGCTTATGGTGATTCTGTAAAGATCATTAAAGAACCGACCATCACTGTTTACCAGTATGAACGTGGTAAGGATGTCACTCAGACCAAGCTGACTGATCAGGAAATTACTCTGGTCGTTGACACAGCGAATGCCTTCAAGTTCATCGTTGATGATATTGAAAGCAACATGTCTCATGTAAACTGGCGTGAAGTAGCAGCTTCTTCTGCTGCCTATGCGCTGCGTGATGCATTTGACGAAAATGTGTTTTCCAAAATGGTAGCTGGTCTGTCTGCTTCTGCCCCCGATCATGTTCTGGGTGCTGACTCTGCCACTAAACTGGCAGTAGGTGCTTATGACGGTGCTGGTTCTATTGACCTTGGTGCTGCTAGTGAAACTGATCCCCTTGATCTGATGGCTCGTATGGCCCGTCTTCTTGACGAGCAGAGTGTGCCGGAAGAAGGTCGTTGGTTTGTAGCTTCTCCTGACTTCTACGAAGAACTGTCTCAGACAGATTCTAAGCTGCTGTCAGTTGACTACAACGGCGGTCAGGGTTCCATCAGGAATGGTCTGGTAGCTGAAGGCAAGCTGCGTGGCTTTAGCATGTACAAGACTAACAATATGCCTTCACAGACAAATGCCACTGGCATCTGTTTGGCAGGTCATATTTCTTCTACTGCTACTGCACAGACTATCGTTAACACTGAAGTTATTCGCGATCCGTCATCTTTCGGTGACATTGTTCGTGGTCTTCATGTTCACGGTATCAAGGTACTGCGCCCCGAAGCAATCGTTGGTGCATACTACACTATTGACTAATAGTCAGTAAGAAGGTGGGGGTGGGCAACTGCCCCCATACTTTTATGAGAAACAAAGGCATAATACTTAAATCTCGTAACAAACAAAGAGGAAGACCCCGCAAAAGTCAGGTGTCTAGAGAACAGTTTGAAAAGAACTGGGATCGTATCTTTAAAAAGGATAAATAATGGCAGCATCATTTTTAACTGTTACTAATGAACTTTTGCGCGAACTCAATGAAGTTCCTTTGACTGCTGCTAATTTTGCGTCAGCCACAGGTATACAGCAACACGCCAAAGATTGTATTAATAGAGGTTACTTAGACATAGTTAACTATGAACCTAAGTGGCCTTTTCTTGCAACTGCGGAAAGCGGTACAACAGACCCAATGTACGGTAACGTATATGTTGAAACAACTGCTGGTATACGCTGGTACGAACTTAACGCCCCTAGTTCAGATATAACTACTGATTATGGTGCAATTGATTGGGATAACTTTTATGTAACTACAATCGGAGTTAGCGGTGAAACTGCTCCGTATGTTTCTAGGAATTTAAAATTTTTAACCATAGAAGAGTGGAAAGATTTTAGGCGCACAACAGAAAATGCAGATGATGCGGATACGCAAACTTGGGGAGAACCCCGATTTGTTATCCGTAGTCCAGACTCCCGTAAGTTTGGATTAAGCCCTATTCCTAAACAAACATATCGCATTTGGTTTTATGCGTGGGACTTGCCCACAGAATTATCTGCATATTCAGATACAATTATTTTTCCAGATGTGTACAAACCTGTTTTAATGGCAAGAGCAAGATATTATGTGTGGCAGTTTAAAGACAACCCACAGGCTGCTGCTTTTGCGTTAGATGATTTTAATAAAGGTTTGAGAAGTATGCGGTCTAATTTACTAGACCCAGAACCAAAATACTTTAAAGATGACAGGGTGGTATTCGTCTAATGTCACAACCTTTTGGTCTTTCATGTAGGGGCGGGTTAAATACTAACCTTAACCAGTTTGATATGCTGCAACAGCCGGGCTTTGCTACGCAGCTAATTAATTTTGAAGTAGACCCAGACGGTGGATATAGGCGTATAAATGGCTATACTAATTATGGGACAACCAGACCTGAGGGTACATCAAAAATTCATGGGGTATTTCCTTATGCATTAGGTCTTGTTGTATGTGTAGATACAAGTATTTACTACACTGAAGATGGTACAACATGGACGCAAATCAACAGAAACACAGGCCATGCTGGTGTTACTGAAGCTAATCTTAGTTCTCAAGCAGAATTAGACAGACCTAATCAAGGTCAGGCTCAGTTTGCAATAATGCGGGCACCTACTGGACACACAAGTAGTGCTTATGGTTCGCTCAGTATTGCAACAGGCTCAGACAAGATGGCACACTTCCATATTAATGGTACGGGTGCTAGTAGAGTATTTGTTTATGAAGAAGTAGCTACTCCCGCTGCTGCTACATATGTTGAAAATCATAACAAACATATTTGTGTTGTTGACACGGCAAACGCCCCTGCAACTGTTTATTACAGTAAAACAAATGATGATAGAGATTTTACTGGTGTCGGTTCTGGTTCAGTAACAATTGATGATAGAATTACAGGTATTAAAAGCTTCCGTGATTCTCTTTATATTTTCTGTCAAAACACAATACATAGGTTAGACAACATTAATGACTCGGCTTCTGTGGCTGTTTCACAGATTACATCTAACGTAGGTTGTTTAAGTGGATATAGCATCCAAGAAATTGGTGGTGACGTTTTATTTTTAGCACCAGACGGTATTCGTCTTGTAGCTGCAACAGCCCGTATTGGTGACGTTGAGTTGAGTTCTGTATCAAGACAGGTGCAGTCTATTGTTGCAGATATAGCTTCTAACATAACTGACTACACTATAAGCAGTGTAGTATTAAGAAATAAATCGCAGTATAGATTGTTTTACACACCAACTGGTTCATCTATTACTGCGTCAAAAGGATTAATTGGAACATTAACACCAAACGGATTTGAGTGGTCAGAAACAGAAGGTATACAAGCCCCCGCAATTTCATCTGCATTTTTGAGTAATGGTGTTGAAAAAACATACCACGGCGATAACTCTGGTTATATTTATGTGCATGACACTGGTAATTATTTTTATCAAACAGGCACACCCCAGACTATATCAGCAAGATACAAAACACCAAACTTAGACTTTGGTGATGCAGGTACATTAAAAACATTGCATTATGCAAAAATTTCATTAAGCCCTGAAGGTGAAGTACAACCATCTTTGCGTGTAAGATTTAATTATGAAGATACAAGTATTCCTCAACCAGCTGATTATGTATTAACTGAAGTACAAACTCCTTCATTATTTGGATCAGCAGTATTTGGAACAAATGTATTTGGTGGCTCACTAGACCCATTAGTAAGACAATCATTACAGGGGAGTGGGCATGTAGCTAGTTTTAGACTTTCAAGCAATGACAACAATGCTGCATATTCAATAAATGGTTTGTATATAGATTATATGCCCTCGGGTAGGAGATAAAAGAAAATGGCTGGAACTAGTTATACTAGACAAAGTACATTCGCGGATGGGGATACTATTACTGCTGCGCTATTCAATGATGAATATAACCAGCTAGTAAATGCGTTTTCATATGCAAGTAGTGGCACGACAGGGCATAGGCATGATGGTACAGCTGGCGAAGGCGGTAACATCTACATTATTGGTGATGAAGATTTTTTAAATAAGATTTCAGTTGATAGCACCAATAATCGTTGGGGTTTTTATGTACAAGTAGGTGCCTCAACTGTAGAACAGATTCGCATCCAAGATGGCGCAATTGTTCCGGTAACAGATGATGATATAGATTTAGGCACATCATCTTTAGAATTTAAAAACCTGTACTTAGATGGCACAGCTACTATAGATACACTAACTGTAGATGGTGCTGCTACTGTAGGCACAACTCTTGGCGTTACAGGCGCAACAACTTTATCTAGCACACTAGGTGTCACTGGTGCTGCAACATTTAATGGTAATGTAACTATTGGTGACGCAGCTACAGACACACTTACAATTACTGCCGATGTCTCTTCTAATATTATTCCTAGTGCTGATAGCACATACACTCTTGGCGATTCTTCTAATTACTGGTCGCATGGTTATATTGATGCTGTTACTACCACTGGTAATATATCTGTTGGTGGGAACCTCATCGTAACAGGCAACGCTACAATATCAGGCAACCTGACTTTTGGTGATGCAGCTACAGACACAATTAATCTAGCTGCCGATGTTGCCTCAAACATACTGCCCTCTGCTGACAACACCTACGACATCGGTGCTACTGGCGCAGAGTGGAAAGACATTTACATTAACGGTGTCGCGTATGTTGATTCTATTGACTTGGCTGGTACTGCTATTACAGCGACAGCTGCCGAACTGAACACCCTTGACGGTATTACAGCTACCGTATCAGAACTGAATACACTAGATGGCATCACAGCTACTGTCACTGAACTGAACTACACTGACGGCGTTACCAGTGCCATCCAGACACAGCTAAATAACAAACAGCCTCTTGATGCTGACCTGACAACCATTGCTGCTTTAGCTAACACAGATGGTAACTTTATCGTAGGCAATGGTACTGCGTGGGTTGTTGAGTCAGGAGCCACTGCAAGGACATCTCTGGGTCTTGGCAGTCTTGCAACAGCCAGCACAATATCTGATGCTAACTGGTCTGGCACTGACCTTGCTATAGCTAATGGCGGTACTGGTGCTTCTACAGCCTCTGATGCCCGGACTAATCTTGGTCTTGCCATAGGCACAGATGTACAGGCTTACTCTGCTGTCCTTGCAGCCACTACAGCCTCTTTCACCACAGCAGACGAAACCAAACTGGACGGCATTGAAGCGGGTGCTACAGCAGACCAGACAGCCTCTGAGATACTTACTGCGCTTCTCACAGTAGACGGCACAGGTACAGGCTTGGATGCTGACCTGCTTGATGGCAATCACGCCACAGACTTTGCTACTGCTGCACAGGGTACTAAAGCTGACTCAGCACTACAGTCTAGTGACATTGGTGTAACCGTACAGGCTTATGACGCAGACACAGCAAAGTACGATGACGTTACAGCTAACTTTACCGGGACGCTACAGAACGCTGGTAGTAACGTAGTAGTAGACTCTGATATTGGCTCTACTGTTCAGGCTTACGACAGTAACTTAACTTCCTTTGTTGGTACTTTTACCCTCCCCACAACAGACTCTACTGCTGGCTATGTTCTGAAGACAGACGGTGCTGGTACTCTGAGTTTTGTTGCACAGTCAGCCTATGATGAATCTACAGTAAACATCACAGGCGGCTCTATCAATGGCACTACCATTGGTGGTACAACTCCGGGTGCTATTACAGGCACAACGGTTACC
>Ga0222715_10005257_pt1 | contig 11059 bp, 34 predicted proteins | sample C33_9DmetaG_FD_165056 | JGI IMG/M metagenome (GOLD analysis project Ga0222715, IMG submission 165056) | Estuarine water microbial communities from San Francisco Bay, California, United States - C33_9D | ecosystem: Environmental > Aquatic > Marine > Unclassified | place: USA: California... | reverse complement strand
CTCATCTCCACTACTGCCGCATGGCGTAAGGTCCATGCCGACAGCCTGCGGCTAGCAGTGGGCGGCACCGATCTGGTGGGCAAGTATCCCGGGCTGGACCGGGCGGTGGAGCAGGTGATGGCCGCGCATGTCAGCCTAGACAACGTGGCCATGGACCCGGAGCGAGTCGCATCGCTGGCCAAGGCATGCCGCGCAGTGGAGGCGCAGTGTGACTGAGGTCAGCATGCTCAAGCAGTACGAGGACGGCCTGCCCGGGTACATCCAAGACCCACGCGCGCAGGATGAGTTCTTCGCCACGCAGCGTTACCAGCATTTCTCCGAGCCCAACATCCGCGGCATGGGCATCGGCAAGCGTGCCATGCTGTACGCCTACGCCAAGCAGTTGGATTCCAAGTGTTTCACTGAGAGACAAACGACCGGCGACTGCACCAGCCACGCCCACCGCAACTGCCGTGACATCACCCGTGCCGTGCAGATTCTGGTGAACCATGAGCCGCATGACTGGTTCCGCATGGGCGCCACGGAGCCTACCTATGGCGCTCGCGGACACTCCGGGCAGGGCATGAGCCCGGCACGGGCGGCCCGGTTTGAGCGAGACGTTGGGTTCCTGGCACGCACCGACTACCCCGGCGTCGTCAACCTCACCCAGTATGACTCCAGCATCGGAGCCAAGTGGGGTGGCGCAGGCGTGCCGGCCAGCGTGCAGGAGCTGTGCAGGTCCAACAAGGTCGGCGTTATCAGCCTCGTCAAATCGCAGGACGAACTAATGGACGCCATGGTGAACGGCTACGGCGCATGCTCCGGGCAGTACGCGGCCTGGAAGGGCGAGTCGAACGAGAAGGGAATCTACCCACGCGCTCCGGGCGGATGGTCGCATGCCATGGCCATCGCCTTTTATGACGACACCAAGGAGTTCTATCCCACGCGCGTGTGGGGGATCGTCAACAGTTGGGGCCCGTGGTGCCAGAAGCCCAAGTACTGGCCCAAGGAATATCCGCCCTACGTTCCCGGCATGTTCATCACCACCGCCGAAGACTTCGATGTGTGCGTGAAGGGCAACGACTGCTGGGTCTACGGTTCGATCGACGGGTATCCGCCGCAGCGGCTGCCTGACTACGGCGCAGTGGGGCTCCTCAATGATTGAGCCGTTCCTGCTGTGGTTCGCCACGCCCGATCTCACGCCCCAGGTGGCGGTGCGTGCGGCCTACTCGCTGGTGGACAAGGCCCCTGCCCCAGATCCCGACGAGCATTGCGGGCTGTGCAAGAACGGCGTGATCACCCACGCCGATGGGCACAAGACACCCTGCCCTTGCCCCGCGGAGTGCCGATGCAAATCGACCAAGTGATCGCTCAATGCCAGAGGGAGACGGGCTTCCGCGGCCAGGACTCCGCGGACATCTGCCTGCTCGCATTGATCCTCTCAGGGCAGGCGACCGGGCGTGAGCTGCGGATGCGAGTGCGAGAGACATACCTGCAAGCATCGCCGGAGCGCGGCAGCTTCTTCGTATTAGTGGTCCTGCCGATCCTCATCAGCATCATAAGCAACTGGGTGGCCAAATGGATTTTCGATCGGAGCGACATGAGATCGATCCGCTCCCAGGCGTTCGACGCAGCCATCGAATCATTGCCCGGTATGGCGGCCATACGCATCTCTACCAGTTCTCAGACCGAGACATCGAACTCACCAAGCGCACCATCAAACTCCACGTTGAAGACGAACAACTTCACCCCTACGCCGGACTGATTCTGCTGAGCATGTTGCGGGAGATAAAGCATGGACGCTGAGTGGGTGATGGTGCTGGTCACGGCTGCGGTGGCGGTTGTCCCGTGGGCGTTCAGTATCCATGCCAAGGTTGCCGTGATCGCCCAATCGGTTGAGGCACTGCCAGAGGTGGTGGCCGAACTGCGTGGTGTCTTACAAGAGCATGAACACAGATTGGACGAGCATGCCGAAGCAATCGAAGCTCTCAAAAAAACAGCAAGCCCTAGCCGCTGAGTGGATGCCGCTTGCCCGCATGCTGGCTAGGTTCTTTGTCCAGCAGCGCGCACCGTGGCAACGCTCCGTGTACGTGGAGGACTTGGAAGCCGATGGCTATCTGGCCATCGTCAAAGCCGCACGCACGTATGACAAGGCCCGGCTGCCCTACCCGCGCGCGTACTTCGCACGCGCCTGTCTTAATGCCATGTGCCGATCAATCCGCAAGATGACCCGCCAGCCGGGCGATTGGAAGATCAGCCTGGAGGAGGCGGATCAGATGGTCCACCTGGCAGAGGACCCAGACTGGCTGCGCATGGCGATAGCTGACATGGGAGAGAACGCCGAGCTGTGCGAGGACCGCTTCGTCAACGGCCTCACTCTCCGGCAGTTGGCAGAGCGGCATCACCTGAGTCTGCGGAGTGCATCTGTGCGCGCGCGGCGGCTGGCACAGACGCTTGCCGCACAATTGGGAATCCAGCTCTCGCCGCGTAGGCCAGATAGTGACAGTCCGAGATGCCGTAATACCCACTCCCGCGCACATAAGAGGGCTTTTTCACACCCTCACGCGCCAAACGGCAGGCGATAACGAAGTAGGAATCGCCGTCCTCATGCTCCCGCAGCACGCGGCGGGCGATGACACGCTCCCTGTGACACTCTTGGAACTGGCCGTCCTTCTGCACCCAGCCGATCGGACGCAGCCGGCCGTATGGCTTGCCCGTGCGACGCCGATGCGCCACGGCAGTGCGGATGCGCTCACCGATGATGCGCCGCTCAAACTGGGCGAACGCGCTGAGCTGATGGAAGAACAGCTCGCCGGCCGGCGTGGCTAGGTCAACCGGCATATCCAGGATCGCCAGCCGCACGCCGAATGTCTTCCACCGATCATTGGTGGTGGCCGCGTCCATCATGCTACGGAACGCCCGGTCCAACTTGGTGACGACCACCATGTCGCCAGGCGTGACGGCATCCCACAACTTGCGCCCAGCCGGCCTGTCTCGCAGAGGCCTGCTGCCGCTGACATCCTCGTCAACGTACACGCGGTCCAGCGTGAGGCTGCGCTGGTCAGCCCAACGCTGGAGGTCTGCCTGCTGTGCCTCGGCCGACAGCTCCTGCTTGTCGGTGCTGACACGCGCGTATCCGTAGATCATCGTCGCCACTCCGGGAGGAAGATGACGGCCAACACCAGGATGGCACCGATCACAAAGTCCAACAGCTCGCTCATCGCAGGACCTCCAGAAGGATACGGACCACGGCCACAATCAATATCTCAAGGGCCTCCTTGCCCATAGCACATCTCCTTATTCCACGGTGAACACGGGGGCCTTCCCCCACTCATTGAAGAACTCGGCCAGCACGCGCTGCCCGGATGGGTCCACGTACAGCGTCACCTTGCCGGGCGACGGTGGCGTGGGCTTGTCGGAATGATTGACCTCCGGGAAGGCGTCGTCTCCTTGCAGGAGTGCCGTCATCACGGTCGGCCCGATCGCACCGGCGAACTGCCGGTATGCGGTGGCCACATCGCCGGCCGGCTTCCTGCCGTTGACGCATGCATCCAGCGCACGCTTGGCAGCAACCAGGCCATCGCAATGCACCGGCCAATTCAAAGACTTGGTGAACACCTCGGTATCGAACAACCACTGGAACACATCGATCTCTGTCACTTGGCCGCCTCCTTCTTGGGCAAACTCTTTTCTACATCCCGCTCTAGCAGTTTCATCGTCTGCTCCAGCCACTCCTTGCGCTTGGGTTTGTGGCTGGCGTTGGTCACCATCCCGCGCCACCGGCGTAGGGCCTTAAGCAATTCCGCCTGCTTCTCTGAGCGCGTCTCGGCAGCGAACATGATGGTACTCATGTCAATCCGCTGAAGCAGCATGACACGGAACATCCACTCGTCCTCGTTCTCTTCGCTGATCCGGCCAAGGCCAACAACCATGGACTCAAACACCAGCGCCTTCCTAATTCCGGCCTCCTCGTCATTGGCGGCAGTCGGATTCTCGCAGTCCTCGCAATCCCAATCCAAGCTCATAGCCACACCCCTTCCTTCAGTTCCTCATCCACCCCACGCTTGGCTTCGGCCAGCGTTCGATACTTACCGGGCACATACGGCCCCTCGTTCTCTGCCGTGTAGTTGTTTGCACGGATCACATACCCAGTGCGGGTCTTCAGGAATATGGTCTTTGATCTGTCGGCCCAGCTCTCAAAGTCCTCTTCGATCACGCAGCCACGGTAGGTCCATGTCTTAGCCATCACTGTCCTCCCGTATCTGCTTGGCCCATGCTTCGATCTCCCCAACCCTGCCATTGATCACCCAACGCAGGTGATCATCACTGTCCGCGTAGCCGTCTCCCAAGATGATGTCTAAGTGCGGCGCCAGCTTCGGTGAATGCAGCACCCTGTGGCGAGCGTCTGCATACAAGGGAGCCAATGCCCACGGAACATCTCTGCCTCCGGTCACAAGCCATGCGTCAACCATCACTCACCTCCTCCCATGCAGGGTTCTCTCCAAGCCGCAACCCGTCCTTCACCCACTCAATCAGAGCATCGCTACTGCGCGGACTGCCGAGAATCAATTCGCAGCTCCCGTCATCGGCGCCCATCCAGATCGGATGGAACCGTGTGCTGTGGACGAACCGCTCCTGTTCGGTGGCGGAAAGGTTTAGGCCCCACGTTGTCAGGTATGGATTGCCCATGCTGTCTTGGGCCTCCCCGATATCACAGCAGCCCAAAGCCAATGCAAACGGCAGAGTCCCCAGCCGCCGCTTGCGAACCGCCACAACGGCCTCGGACGGCAGGCCGCGGTTAGTTCTTTCACTCATCACTTACCTCCTCCACACATTCAGCCTCGTAGTCGGAATATTTCTCCGAGAACCTGTAATCGCCGGCAGCATCGACCGCTTTGGCTTCCGCCTGCTTTTGGGAGTCAGCCTCTACGGTGATGCACTTGTGCGCGTAGCCAGTCCGCACAACGTACACGCGGTACTTGCCCATCACTCACCTCCATTCAACACGGGCACCCAAGTCACGCCAGTATCCTTCTCAATGCGGACGCCAAGCCACAGCCACTCCTCCGGCGTCGATGAGCCGAACGTCTCGCCAATGATCAGCTCGCATTCGCCCTTGTCAGCCCCCACCCAGATGGGCGTGAACACCGTGTTGTGAGCGAACCAGAACTGCTGCTCACGGGTGAGGTTGCGGTTCCAGGTAATCAGCACCCGCCGACCATCTTCTAACTTGGCCTCGCCAATGTCTGCACAGCCAAGCGCCATGCAGTATGGCAGGCTACCGATCCTGCGCTTCGATACCGCACGCACGGCAGACGAGTCGCAGTTCGCAAACCCAGTCGTCACTTCCATGGTTTCCATGTCACCTTCTCCTGCGGTGTTTGTTGACCAACGCCTGGACCGATTCGACATCCACCGTCTTGGCAAACGTGGGCAGCCCGGTCACGCCCTGCTCACGCCACCGCTGCAACCGCAGACTGACGGCCTGCGGCGTGCAGCCCAGCTCCTCGGCCGCCGCCGCAATGGTCGGCGACCGCATGATCACCTCAATGAATCGTTCCCTAGATACCCGGCTGTCGTTGGGCATCACGCCTCCTCCGCATTGATTTCAACCGGCACCTCGTCCTCAATGGACTCGCACTCTTCGATCTCTTGCAGCTTCGTCCGGCGTGCCGCGCTCCCGAAGCCATTGAAGGAGTCGCCTGTTGCTTGCTCCCAGTACACGCGCCTCGCCTCGGCCCGATCGTAGCCGCAGTAGAAGCAGGTGTCATTCCAGAAGGTGCTGCCGGAGCCGGGCTGCAAAGAACTGGTCTGTCGAACAATCACTCGGTACAGCATCACGCTTCCTCCAAAAGAAAACGCCTGATCCGTTCGTACAGATCAGGCGCCGTTTCTCGCACAACCCTCTCAGCCTCCACCAACAGGTGGATGGCATAGTCTACCCGGTCATCCGTCCAACCGTCGATCCTCCCCATGGTTCCCTCCAGTCACGTTTCACCCTCGGCTTTCATCAGCGCCATGTGCAGGTCGCTGTACGCCACCTCATTGTGTTCTTCGATCACCTCCCCCAAACAGCCAAACAGCAGCTTGCACACCGCGTACAAGTCAGGAGCCGCAGCCACAAGCCGGGCTGTGCTTTCGTAGTCTCCATCGTCGCCAGCCCAGACTTTGGCGACGATGAATTCCTCGCCGTCAGTCTGCTTGGCCTGCACGTAACGCGGATCGTCGTCACCGCGGGTGGTTACGCGCCAACTGCCTTGTATCGCTGCCATCACTAACTCCTCCCTTCTGCCTCGTCGCCATCTTTGTACCGACGCCAAGTAAAAGAAATCTCGCCCGGCTCCTTCATCTTTTGGCGGTATTTCGCCATGGCCTTGTCGTACAAGACTTCCATTCCTTCTTGCGTGTCTGGGTCTAAGTCATCTGGCAGCATGACGTTGACGAACGCATCCATGAAAACGTCCCAAGATTTCATCACCCACTCCTCCCTTCTGCCTTGGCTATGGCGTTGCTTGCCGCCTCAAGGTAGCCACGCTCAGTCGCCTTCAGTTTGTTGGAGTCGCAGATAGCAACCAGCCAATCTCGGCAATCCTTCAGCGCCGCCAGCAACCCCGGCGCAGCATCCCGCACTCGCTCGTCAAACGTCATGCCACCCTCCAGTGTTTGAGAAACTGCATTGCCTGCTCACCGATGTGGCGAGTGTAGGCAGGCGGAAACCCTTCCTTCAATTCATTCCAACTGATCGCACGGTCCACGCCCATTGCCCACCGGCCCTCCTCCACGCTCTTGGCAGTGGAGCCGCCGATCACCAGCTTGCCAGTCTTCTTGCAGACGCCTTTGCATGTATCGCCCATTACGTGGTACACGCCGATCGGCTTGCCCTGCTCTCGGTGCCGGCAGCCTGAGCCGACCAACGGAAACGATGCGAGGAACAGGCGATGCCGCCTCACCTTCAGGCCGTATGCAGACCCGCATTCGACAACAGCGCCCTCCATTCCGGGCGCACCGACCACATTCTCCACCACCCACGGCACGCCGCTTGCCCGCAGCAGTTCCAACGTCGGCGTGAGCAGATCGGTATAGCGGCACTTGCCGCCCTGCGCCTCACGCAGGTGCTTGGCCCGCGTGTGCGCTTGGCAAGGCGGCGATGCGTGAATCAAATCGAACTGCCGCAGGTAGGCCGTGTCCTCCAGGACATCCAGCGCGCTGCCCCGGTGAAACTCATGCGGGTAACTGGGCTGAAACCGTATGTCCCACCCGACTACATCCCATCCGGCCTGACAATATCCATCGGCGGCCATCCCGGCCCCGCAGTATAGGTCCAGCACTCGCATTACAGCCGCACACCTGCCTTCATAATCGCAGCGGCCGCTTCTGCCAACGCGGCATGATCATCGGCCCGCTGCTTGTCTTCTGGAGCCTCATCCACCCAGTGCCACAGGCACTCACGCAGTGCGATGCACGCGGCCAGTAGGTCCGGTGCAGCATCACGCACTCGCTCGTCATCGGTCGCTGTCATATGCCCCCCATTGGTCTGCCATTGCGCACGCTATCCCCGGGTAAGTCTTGCTGCGAATCTTCCACCTGTCAGGTGACGGCCCCAGTTTATTCTGACCGGACGGCGTTTGGTTTTCCCAGCGCCCGCGTTGTTGAAGCACATCGGTGGGCCGCAGCGGTGGTAGTCCCTTCAGCCACAGGCATGTTCGTTTGCTCTCCGCATGGCCGAACTGGTGCGGCTGGATGATCTGATCGGGCCGGCGAATGCGGCTGCTGATCACGGACACCGGGTTCTCTAAGGCTATCCGCGGAATCGGCGCATCCAACAGGCGCTGCACAAACTCCAATGCCTCGGCCTGCTCCACCTGCTTGCGATGGAAATGCCGGGCCCCACTGACGGCCAGATGCGTGCATGGCGGGTGGAAGATGGCCAAGTCCCAGCCATCTCCCAGCACGGACAGCACATCTGCCTGGATGTGCGGCCCGCCATCCTCGGCCGGCAGCAGATCGCAGCTCCACGCATCATGGCCGCGTCGCCGGAAGGCGGATCGTACCGTCCCTGAAAACTCACAGCCCACCAGCACTCGCATGTATGCACCTCACGCTAGGGTACGGGCGTTCAGTTTAGCACGGAGCGGCTGCATCAAACCGCGTCACCTCATAGACCCCGGAGTAATCCCCGGTGCAATCCTCCACATACAGGCCCACCTCCGACAACGCATCGGTCAGTGAGTCGATCTTCCCGTAATCATAACAGTCATAGTTGCAGTAGGCCCGCAACGGATCGCCGGGAGGATGCAGGAGAACCATCACGGCCCCCTGCCCATAGGTGCGCAGGCCAGCCTGCTCCCAGTGAAATTCCTGGCCGACGACCCGCCGGATAACGGCAGCAGCCGCGGCCATGCGTTGGAGTTGTTTGTCAGTCACGGCCTGCCATCCTTTCCAACCCAGCCATCCCGCACTGGATCAAACAGCTCACGCTCCTCGTCGTCCACAAACTCCTCGCCGTGGGCCGCATCGTAGGCAGCCGCGTCAGCGTGGGCCTGGTCTAACTGCTGAACCTCAGTCCAAAACGCAGCCGCCTCTGCGTCGGTCATATTGTCTCGGTATCTCAGCGGCATGCTTGAACCTCCAACTGGTGGGCCTTGGCATGGTCGGCCAACTGGTGCCGAAACTCTCGGCACCACTCAACTGCATCGGCGTGGCACCGCAGCGTGTCTGCGTAGCTGATCTGGTGCAGGTTGTTCCATTCCTCGGCCCAGCGGGCAGAGTCACGGATCGCAGCCTCTAGACGCTTGAGCGCCCACCACATAAGCGTCGCCTGTGCCGGCGTAACGCTGAACTCCTTGGCGTTCTCACGGGTGTCTGCGTCAGCAAACACGTATACCGCACGCATGATCTGTTGGTTTAGGTAGTCATTGCGATCAACCTTCACTCGCACACTGCACCTCCTCGCTAATCAGATACTCCCACCCGCATGCCCGACATGAGCATGCCGTAAACACAGCGCCCATCGGCGCACCCCAGCGCACCTCCTCGCACCCGCACTGCGGGCAGGAGAAGGGCGAACACACCTCGTCGTTCATTGAGCAGCCTCCTCAAACTCGGCCAGCAGAACGCACTTATCAGACCACGTAAGCAGGTTGTCACCGTCCGCGTCCAGCACGGCGACGAGCATCAGGCTTTCGGATTCAACGTCCACCAGGGAGTCACGCAATCCACAGACCGCAGATTCAAAGTCCTCGCCAGACGCATCTCCGTCATAAATCTGTAAGTTGTCTCGGTAAAACCCGATCACTCGGTAGTCAGGCATTACTGCCTCGCTTTCTTGCGGCGTGGCTTCAAAGAATTCATCCTAAGAAGCAGGGCATCGTATTTGGCAACAATGGCTGGCACCGTATCCGGACTATCGGACAGGTGACTGCTCCACTCTGCCACCTTGGCATAAAGCCCCATGCGCAGCCGATACAGTTCATCTTCGTTAATCGTCAGCGTGTAAGTCGGCATCACTCGTCCTCCATTGCCTGCACCACGCGGCACCTGCCCGCAATCTCATCCACCGGAATCCGCTCCCACTGGGCCGACCAGTAGTAGCCCTGCACCGCATAGCGTTGTGCGAACGCCTGCGCCGCAGCGTGGGCCGCCTCCAGGTCCGGGTAGCAGGACTCAGGATCAATCGACAGACCGTCTGGTGATAGAACGTCGAACATCACTCCTCCTCCACCGGAAACCCCTCCTCCATGAGCAAGTCACGCGCCGCCTCGTCGGCAGCCACCCGTGCCTGCTCGTCGGACCAGACATCTTCGTAGTACGGCCACAGATCGAAGTCCCCGAGACACTCGGTCGTCAGGCCGCACCGTGATTCGATGTAGGCGTCTACCATCTTGCGGAAGTCAGCCATTCGCATGGGATTCCTCCTTCTGTCGCTGCTCCCAGTCATAGGTAAACACTGGCACCCAAGCCCAGTGCCCAGATGCCAGATACCCACCAAAGAATCTCGCCGCATCCCAGCCAAGCTTGTTACACAGGGCCTTGGCCGCCGCGTAGTGGTTCGCTTCCCGGTCTAGTGCATTGTCATAGGCCACATACAAAGACCCGCCCTCGCAGGATGCCCTTATACGGGAACCCTTGGTATCAGTCGGCCCGCAGTAGCGGGTTTTGATTGCTTGCATGTCAGACCTCCTGCCTGCTGATGGAATACGCTTCCGACTCATACTGTGTGGCCAGCTCCTCCACTAGGCGCAGCCGCCTATGAAACTCCTCCCGGTCTGCCTGGTAGTCGCCGCCGATCTGGTAGTCCCGGCCATGCGGCTGCCATTTCCGCATCTCATACGCGGCGGCCTCCAGCGCCCGATGCACCTGCATCATCTGCTCAATCAGCCGATCGGCCGACGAGCCGTTGATCCACGGCCTGGGTGAGATTCGATGCATGTCAGTCCTCACTTTCCGGGTTTGCGCTGTAGGGATATGTTTCCGTTGGGCCGAACGAAACAGGGTCCCACCAGTTCCAATCTGCCCGCCCGTACAGCATGTACTCCAATGCTTCCGCCGGATCGAAACCAGCGGCACGCCATGTCCGATAGCGCTCCAACCAAATGCTTGCCATGTCACGCCTCCTCTGGTTCAGTGCTGAACGTCGCTGCCATCATGTGGCACTGCGGATGGCAAACCTGGATGCCACCGTCCGTGACCATGACGATCCAATCGTCCGGGCGCAGACGCTCCCAGTCCTCGTCGCATGCCGATAGCCACTGCCGCAGGTCGCCCACGGTTTTGGGGACTAGTTGCATGTCACACCTTCACTTTCCGGTTGTAGGAGCCTTGGCCACGCAAGGCCCTAACAGCCTTGCCAGCCTCGCTGCCCGGCGGCTGCGTGCCGTGGATCAGTAGGGCAAACGATCCGCCCGTGAGCGAATACGCATGGTGGTCGTCATGGTCGATCTCCAAGCCCAGATCGGCGGCCTGTTGCTCGCTGTAGACAACCACCGACTCACGGAACCCATGCTCGTCGATGAGCGAATCCCATCGGCCACCCCTGCTCGCAGTCAGGGCAAGATTGGACGGGATAACATCCCGGCGCTTG
>Ga0222715_10005250_pt1 | contig 11069 bp, 15 predicted proteins | sample C33_9DmetaG_FD_165056 | JGI IMG/M metagenome (GOLD analysis project Ga0222715, IMG submission 165056) | Estuarine water microbial communities from San Francisco Bay, California, United States - C33_9D | ecosystem: Environmental > Aquatic > Marine > Unclassified | place: USA: California... | reverse complement strand
AGGAGCGTTTATCCAGGTTGAACCATTATGGTATAGTACATGGTCAGTACCTATTATTCCTATTGATACGTCGCTTAATGCATTTATACTTGTATTACTTATTCTAGTATCAACTCTAGAGTCTGTGTAATATAAACGACTTGAATCTTCCATTACATAACTTGTATCAATTGCAGCGTTTACCCAAATTCCTCCGATGCCGTAAACTAATAAATGTTTAAATGCTACTGTATTTTGAATATTAACATCTCCTAGAGATGTCAAATTATGATTAGTTATACTTGAAACCTGTCCATTTATATTAGAATTTATAGTTGGAATAGGAGAACCTGAGAAATTTACAGTTGAACTTGAAGGTTTATTACTTGCGTTATGAAAAGGTTTAAATACGGTCCCGTCAAAAATAAAACCAGCGTACTTAGTGTTATTTGACGAATCTGCATAAGTTCCATAAAATCCTATGTGACTTGATGTAGATGTATTTGAATTTGCTAATTCTATTAAAGAATTTGTATGCGTTACACTATTAAATGAAACATCAGCTGTGGAATCTAAACTTATTTGATTCGAAGGGCTAATAGATATACCTAACCCAGCTTGTAAACTAATAGCACTGCTTATGTTACTTGATAGAGTTACCCAACCAGCCGTCGAGTCTTTATAATAAATCCATCTATTTAGATTAGTTTCATATCTTAAAAGACCGGGTGCAACTTCGACTATATTACTCGTGTCCGAAGAATTTCCAGCACACCGTTCATCTAATACAGCGAAAGATCTACAGCTTAAATTTGCCCCGATTATAATACTGGACATTTAGCTTATATTATAATAATATATAAATTATATAGAAATTTTTACGTCAATTGGAATAGTTCTTTGGACTATATTCAAATCTACCTGATAATACTGTCCATATCCGTTGTAATTAGACGATAACGTAGTCACAGTAAATTGTACATTATACCAAGCATTTGTTACGGAGGCGTCATATTGCTGAACATTAGTTGGATTAAATGGTATTTGCATAGTTTCTCCCCAATTGTGATCTATATAGATAATATAAGATGTATTTGAAAACACCTTAACTGTACCTGGGTAAATTGGATTTGAACCGGCTGTATTCCCAGGAGCTTGACTAACTGTTACCTCAGTTCCATTTAAAAAAACAGGTTTATATACAGACCAAATTTTTGTAGTAGTAAAAGTTTGATTAGTCGGAGTAATTGTTGTTATATTACCATAATTATCGTATACATCTCCGGTTGAAGTATTTGATGTAGTTTTTGATGCCGTAAGAGTTACATCTCCCCAGATATTGAAATTACCAGCTGATGGTAAATTTTCTGTATAATATACTTCAGATGGACTCGTATTAGTTATACCTGTAGTTGTAATATTTGTATTAGAATTTGTACCATTGAATCCGAACCCAGAATTTAAAATTACTAAATTCCCCGGGTTATGAGGAAGCGTAGTCGCTGGAGTTGAACCATCTGATTCAAAAGCATTTGACCAAGTTCCTCTATTAAATCTTAATGTTATACTAGATGGAAAAGCAGTATTTAATTTAACGTGCGCATTTGAAGTTGTTATTGTAAATGAAACTCCAGAAATTGTGGGTACAAGAACAGGAGGGGCGGCTATTCTAAGCATTTTAGCAATTATGTCTGTTATATCTGAGTTATTTGATTTTAAATCCGCTACAGTAGTCTGCGATGATATATCTCCAATTTCATTGTTAACTATATGAAAATCTGGATAATTATCTAATAACGGCCCTGTTCCTAAATTAATAGGATTACCATCTAAATCATATATACTACCCCCAAGTAATATATTTTGATTTACTGTAACAGATGTTCCGACTTGCAAACTATTTGAAGTCTGTATTCTTCTTGCATTTTTTATATCAAATCCAGACATGTATAAATGTTCTCTTAAAGGATTTCTAAGAGCGTTTGTAGTTAATTCATTAAGATTAGCTTGGTGATGTTCTAGTCTACTTTGATGTATGCTGAAAAGCTCTCTGTGTCCTATCTTAGGAGCCATTTATTATTATAATTATACTATTTAAAATTATAACATTAAATGCAAAATATAATATAACTAAATTTAAAAGCTTTTAAGTAGTTTTTTCATATTCGTTTTTGTATCCTTTTCCTTTTTTTTAGCAGCGTATGCAGCTACATAAGCTTCGATTACGTCTCGCGTTTCTTTATCTGGGGATGGCCCAGAATTACACTGTAAACATTTAACAATCGCGTTTCCCATTTATTATAATTTAAAGATTATAATTTTTAAAATTTAATTATAGATAAATTTGTAGCATGGAATTCTGTAAAATTATCCACGTCGCCATCTCCCCCTGATATTGTAATTTGAATTTCATCGTTAACATCCAAATTTACCATTGTGGTAATGCAAGTACTATCATGATCATCGGTTGCTTTATCTACGGGAGTTGCCAAATATCCTTTTGAAATAATCGTACCATTTTTATTTATGAATACACTCCATTCTCTTGGATCCCCAGCTGCCGCTGTGACTGAACTTATTCCAATACATGTAGAAATAAAATACGTACCTTGTTCTGGAATTATGTACTTATTTGTAGAAGAATTAAATGAATTGTGTGTATCAATGTCTGCATTAAACTGTATCACTGTACTAACAGCATCCGGAATATTTTGATTAATTGTTTGTTTACCAAAAAATTTAAGAGGTTCACTAATACTAAGCGCATTTACAGATGCTTGTAAATTTTTTAAAGCTTCACTTAAAATTCCAATTTGAGTTGTTAAATATTGTTCTTGCATTTACATTTATATAAATATTATAAATTTTAAAAATGACTCGCAGTTGCATTTATATCCTCTGATGTAATATTAAATCTTACTAATCATTGTGATGTTGTGTATTATAAAAAATAGTTTAATAAATGGTTGATTTTTAATTATTAATAAGCAACGAGGTATAAAGTTGTAATATTTACATAGGCGTCTATTTCAAATTGTGGCATTTATAATTATATAATTACATAAATATTATAAATTTTGGAATTTTCACGAAGCTGTATTTTCTAATATTTCTATCCTTGTCTCCAGTGCTTCTATTAATGTTTGTTGAGTTTGCACTAATGTATTTAATTCTTTTATTGCCGTCTGTTGATTTTGCACTATGGTGTCTAATTCTTTTGTTGCTGCTAAATTATGAGCATATATGTAATTATAGTTTATTTGCCAAGGAGTTTCTTCATTCCCAACTAATATAGCATCTTTTAAATCATCTATTTCATAAACTTCTTGTGCAATAAAACCACAATTTTTAAATGTATTTATTTCTTCATTTAATGTTCCAGATTGATCATATTTTACAGGCATTAAATTTCTTATAACATTTAATGAATTTGTTAAAGTAGTTTCATTAAATTTTAGTCTATCATCACTTACAGCACTATGACTTGATGAAGTTGGATTAGCTGTACCAGTTCCAACATATGTAACACTAGCTTCATTTTGTTGAATTAACCCATAAAGACATTCGCTATGTCCAGATGTTGGTGCTGTATTAAAGCTATAATCATAACTTTGGATTTTTATATAAAGAGTAACAGCATAAACAAGAACTGGTTGAATATATAAAGCAAATTGCATATGATCAACAGCAACATAAAAAAATCTATAATATAGGTAATTTTCACCTAATAATCCAGATATATGAGGGGCTCTGCTATAATGCCTAGTTACTATAAATTCACTTCCTGCACCTGCGGCGTTACCATTACTATATATAAAAATCTTAGAAGATTGTCTAGAAGTTAAATTAAAATGTCCTAAATAATAATAACCAGACGTATTAGCAGGAATACCACTATGTGTTAAACTATTTATATAACTCATTCTAGATATTAAATCACTTCCCGATTGTGTGGGATTTGTAGAATCATACCCAACAATTAAAGCATTTGTAGCAGAATCAGCATAAAGTAGTGGATTTGACGCTTTAAAACCATCACCAGTTGAGTTTATAACGTGAACTTCATTTTCATTTCCAGATACAGCTGTTCCAAGAGCTGATATAGTAAGCGTCTTACTAACAGAATCATGTGTAATTGTAACGTTGTTTCCCTCTGTTAGAGTAGCGGTAACAGCCCGATCAGAACTGTTTCCATAAAATATGTTACCAGAATTCAAATTAGAAGTTGCATTAGTTCTGCCTGCTCCGCCTACCTTAATAACACTTGATGAATTCGAACCAATTCTTTGAACTTTTCCTATATTTTGAATAAGATTTGATTCACCTCCCGGTGGAACATTTGTATAAGCACCGGCAGACACTGAAGAAACATAAAGTGTATCTCCTAATGCAAATGTAAGTGTACCTGGTAATGTTATTCCATATAATGAACCAAACGTTACTATTTTAATTGTTTCTCCCGCATTAACATTGTCTCTTGCCATACCGAAAGCTGGCATTTTAGTTGTGTTACTTGCCAACGCGAGGTCCACGGTAGGAGTAGATCCATTTCCAGCTGTTCCTGATATGTAAACAACTTGTCCTCTTATAATATTTACATCCGCCACGGCTGTAAAAACAATTGGTGAGTCTACTGTATCAAATGTGGGATCCATTGACGTTGAAATTGTAAATGTGTTAGCGATGTCATCGTATGTGTGTACAATATTACTACCTTCTTGTAGTAAATTACTTATTCTGTCATCTACTCTTTCATCTGAGTGAAAAAAGTTTGTGCTACCCTCTGTTATATTGTCTGTACTAAATTCTGAAAAATCTAAATTAATTATATTATCATTTGTTATTTCTATTCCAGTCCCAGCTGATAAATTTGTAGACACGGTTACAGTTTCTTCTAATTCTTGAAGCTTAAAACTTATGTCATTAAGCGTATGGCTGTGTTTATTGTGACTATCCATAAGATGACCAATTATTGTTAAAGCTTCTTCGTCCCTGTGATACGTAATGAACGATTCGGGCGCCATATATTATTAATAGTAAAATATTTTATTTACTTAAGCGTACATTTGTCTAAATTTAAATTTATTATGGTAGTATTCTGCAGAAGGATTTACTCTTCTTGTACGTTTTTTATACATTCTTTTTCTAAGACACAATAACAATTCTATGTATCTTAATAAAAATGACACGCCTTCAAAGAATTTCTTTTTTACAAAGTCACTTTTCATAATATAAAATTGTTAAAAAATATAAATATTAAAAATACAAACATTAAATATTAATGTAAATGATGTCAGCTTATTTTATGGACATTGAAATGCCTGGTCCGCCACCCTCGCCTATTGTCAATTCAGACATTTTAGTAAAAGAAGTGTGGAGTGGAAAAAGGTGGTACTCGTGTATGAGAAAAAATTATCAAAGAGCGGTTTGTGTAATGTGGGAAAATAATGAAATTACTGTAGAACCTGTATGTAATTTGATAGATTTTGTTAATATGGAAATATGTGCAAAAATGATACCTATTTTGTACAATTGGAAAGTTTCTGTTGAATCTAATTTGTGCCGAACAAAAATTTGCGCATTTTGTTTAAACAAAAGAGAAGTCAACAATTTTTTGTGCAATGTTTGCGAAGAATCAACTTCTTGGTTGAAACCTCTTATAAACAATGAACAGATAATCAGGGAAAACAAATACATTACTGGAAAGTATTTCAATAAAGATTGTATATCACCAGACCCAGTTTGTTTGTGCATTCCTGTAAATTTAATGCGCAAGAGAAAACACTCAGAACTTGAAGAAAATCTTAAAAAAATAGACACGATGTTAATGGATATTTCTATCTAAAACTAACTTAAAAAATAATTATATTTATCTCTTAGGAGATATGGCACTAAATTTCGAAAATACATTTTGTGACGCAGACTTTTTGCCAACACGCGATGAAATGGAAAGATATAAGACAAAATTGGAAATGTGGGGAGATGAAAATAGAAGTCCAAAAAAGCGACGCGCCAGGTATCCAGATGAGTATGATTCTCTTGGTCGGAATATCACTGAACAAGAACGGCGCCAAAATAAAATCCCTTGGGTAAAAGTAAAATACGTTTCTGGAAGACTTTACATAGATCCTGAAAAAAAGGATATTTTGCGTTCTATGAAACTTATTTAAATTAAAAATATTATATTAAGTGTATAATAATGGCAGGTAATAGTGAAGCTGATTTGGCTCTTTCTGAAGTTAAGATGGCGGGTCTTAAGAAAAAAGTCAACGCCGACTCGTGGAATAATGAATACGAAGACATAATCACTGAATGGGGTGAAAAAGCGTCTGGTCTAAGATTTATGCATGGCAACTCGGCTGCTTATTGGAGAGGTGTATCTAATAAACTTACTCTTTATTCTATCGTAGCTACGAGTATAGCTTCCGCGGCTAGTTTAGTAGCTGGTAGCATCGATTCAACTGATGCAAAGGACGCTGTACTTTTTACGGCAGGTGGTATTGGTCTAATTACTTCTTTTATCCAGAGTCTTAAGAAATTTTACAACTGTGATGAAAAGGCAGCTGAGCACGGAACCATAGCAAAGCAGTTTGCGACTTATTACAGATACATCTGTCTACAGATGGGAATGTCTCGCGAAGACAGACGTCCTTCTGATGAACTTTTTGAATATGCTCTAAAGGAATATGAGCGTCTACAGCAAGAAGCTCTTCCTTTGAGAGGCGAGGACGTATCTACTTATAAGAAGACTTTTAAGAGCTCCACACAAGCTATGCCTGACAATTGTAAGACTGATTATTCTATTAAGATATATAACAGGCAGCCTTATAAACCACCAGAACACATCACTGATATAGAACTTGCAAGTTCTATGTAATTTTTACTAAAAAATTAAATATTTAAGAATTTTAAATACAGATATAGTGAAACATCATGGATTTCGATTCCGTTTGCGAGCAAATGTCTGGTATTTCAATTCATCAAAAAGTAAATGAAAAACTTGTTTCAGATTTAAATTTGATTATATCTGAAATAATAAACGCCGGACATTACAACGTTGACATTTATGAGATTTGTGTTAATTGTGGACATTCTTTAACTTGGGACCAAGAATATACGGTGTGTAATTTTGACATACAATGGTTAAAAACTTCTGGAAAGGTTTATTTCTATGAAACTCTTAATAATTATATTAAGATAGAAACAGTTGAAAATTACAATCTTGTAACTCGTTTGTATGAAAACATTTTAGAACTTTTTAGTCTACAAGTTGAGTAAATAATAAATTATTAATCTACTTAAATAAATAATTTATTATTTATTATAAGATATGTCTATTAATCTTATTACAGGTTGTATGTTTTCTGGTAAAACATCCGCGCTTATAAATATTGCTAAAATGCAAAAACTACTTGATAAAAATGTACTTATTATAAATTTTGAAGGCGACACGCGCTACTCTGATAGTAATAAAATTACAACACATGATAACATTTCCTTTGATTGCCTTCCTTGTGGGAAGGATCTTTTGTTTTTTGTAGCTTCCACTGATAATTACAAAAAAGCAAATGTTATTTGTGTAAACGAAGGTCAATTCTTTGACAATTTAGTATCATTTTGTGTTCAAGCCAGCAAAGAAATGAAAGATGTATATGTATGTGGTCTCGATGGTGATTATCTTAAACGACCGTTTGGAGAAATTTTAAATTTAATTCCACATTGTGAAACAGTATGTAAGCTTCAAGCTTTATGTATAGCTTGTAAAAACGGTACACCGGCTAGTTTCACCAAAAAAATTAAAATGTCTGACAATTTAATAGAAATTGGTTCAACTGAAACTTATATGCCAGTTTGTAGATATTGTTATGAAAATTAATATAAAAATAAAAAGTAAGTTATAATTAAATGTTAAAGCAAGCGTTAGATAATTCTAGACTTAAAAGACAACTTTTAGACGAGAATCCGGGGTCTAATCAAGGATTGTCTGAGCGCGTAGACCTCCTTGAACAAAAACTGGATTTAATACTACAAAAATTAAATACTGTAGAAAAAGGAACAGATAAAATGGCTTCACATATTGATTTTATAAACGACATTTACTCTAAAGTACAAACTCCTTTATTTTGGATTTGTGATAGAATTAATCATATGCGTGGTTATAAAGTTTCTTATACAGAAAAACAACTTGTTACAAATAAAGTTTCTGATATAACCGAACAAGATTAAAATTGCAAAAAAATAATTTACTTAGAACGTATATGTATAATATTTCAAGACAGGATGAACATCAAACAATTCTTGATTTTTAAAATATGCGATGTTCTTCCACCTGAATTGAAATATCATATATTAAAATTTGTTCAAGATGAAGCCGCGCTATGTATACAAAGACTTTTTACATTTAAGATAGCTAAGAATGTAGATATATTTACAAAAATTATGCGCCTTTCAAATGAAAATAATCATTATCATTGGCATTATGTAAATCATTACATTACGTACGCTATGAATAATATAACTTATACATACATCCAAGAACCAGGGACCTGGATTGATTATTTAGAAGACTTAATACATATTTATGGATATCATAGGTATTTTCACATTAATAATATCCATTATATAATGAATTCGATTAAAAATTCTAATAATATATATAGAAATACTGGTATAGAATATTGGAATAATTTCTAATAATTATTTAAATGGTAAATCTTAGAAAAACATGCATATCAGGTGGTGTCTTTTGGGGCTATGAAACATTTGTTGATATAGACGAAATAGAAACACTAGAAGATATAACAAACAAAACTATAACAAATTTAAAATCTGATTTAAATAGACTAAAACTTGTTGAACTTGTAAATAATGTAGACCCTCGGGTCTTTCATATACATTCTACAAATTTGGGAGATATATTTACAAGTGAGCCACAATTTGTTATTTATGTTTGTAATCACTGTTAAAATAAAATAAATTATTTATATAAATGCAGAATTACATAGCAGAATTTGTAGGTACTTATATATTATGCATTACAATACTTGTTATATTCAGATATAAAGACACGTTTCTTGCAATGACAATTGGTATAATGTTATCTACATTTGTTACTTTACTTTTATTTTCAAGAAATGATTCAGATTTTAATCCTGCTATAACTTTTATGTATTATTTAGATAATAAAAGAACTATTACTGATTTACTAACTTTTAGTATATCTCAATATCTTGCGGCTGTATTAGCTTTTATAACAATTAGAATAATTTTTTAATTTTTTAAAATGTTACATTTATAATAAATATGGATACTCTAACAATTCTTTCGATTGTTTTGGCGTGCGCCGCTGCTTTAACATTTTTATTGATGGTATTTATGCCAAAGAATGAGAAAAAGGTAGATGTATCAAATGTACCCGATAAAGCTCTTAGACCTCTTGTAGAAAAGTTGTCAAAGAAATTAGAAGATATGGAATTGCAGGATAAACAGTTAAAGGAGAGAATTTCGGCTCTTCAGCTTATGTCTGGAATTGAAAGAGAACAGACTAAATATCTAACCGCAAATGTTAATAAAACATTGTATAATACATCTGGTACTTCATCCGGTGGCGGTTAAATAATTATATATTTTATAATAAAAAAATAAAATGTATAATTATTAATAAATAATCAATATGTCTGATGAAATTAAGAAAATGATAATGGACGACCCATTTGTTTATAATCTTTTTGCAAATGATACTAAATATGACTTTAAGAGCGACAGGCCTATAAATTGGATTAAAATCCCTACGAGTTTTTTATCGGAAAATGGGAAAGATTCATCTATAAGTTTAATGTCTGTTTATACATACACCGGAGATGAATGTACCCAAATTAAAAATTCAATAACAGATTCCTCTGATATAGTATTTTCAAATGATGGTCACGTAGCTGTAAATTTTAAACAGAAGAAGACTGAAGCGCAGTTTTTTTATCCAAATCCTACTGTTACGCAAAACACAGGCGGTTCTACTGGTGATCAGCCAATTGGTATGGCCAATACTGTAGCAATGAAAAATACTAACTTCAGCCCAAGTTTTTTCCACAATGACAAAATATTGTTTTCTCAAAATTTACGATGGATACTTTATCAATTACCGGGATCTTATTATTCAAAGGGTTCGGATGGTAAATGGAAGTTTACAAAAAACAACACTGGTAAAAATACTATACCCGTCTATGTTCTTCTTTATAATACTATACACAGAAAGAATTTTCAAGACATATATGCAAAAATAATAAACTTAACTAAGAATCCATTCTCAACGCAGTCTTTTATAGGTCCAAATACAAATTACATTACAACAATTAAAAAGTATTGCAATGCTTTTAGAGTTCAAAAATTTGACAGTCCAACTACAGGAAACGAACTATATCATTATGCGGACCCAGCATGTGCTTTAGCATTTGATACAGAAATTGCAAAATTATCACAAACATTATCTTTAAATTTAACAGCTGAAACGTGGCAGAAAAATTTTTATCCGGGTGGCAAAGCTGGTTTTACAGCCGCTATTCAAGATTTAGCAGCTGTTCCAACGAGTGATGCTTATTGTAGCAGAGGATCTGGCGGCGGGCCTTCTAGATTTTTAAGAGAAAAGGCAAAAGTAATGGAAGCAAATGCAGAAACTGACTCATTTATGCAAATATTAGCAAATTATGAAATTGCGTCATCTGGAGAAGACTCTGGCGTAACCTTGCCTCCGAATTGGAACCCACAGAGACCTGGCGATTCAACAAAAGGCGCAGTTTGTGGTTCAAAAGCGGTAAGCTTTGTAGATTGTTCTGTTAGTATATCTACATATGGCGAATTAAATTTAAACAAGAATAATATTAGACCAGTCTGTGGTAATCAAGCTGGTGCAGCAGCAAAGGGTAAAAAACCATATAATCCTCCATCTGGTACTTCTTCGGGTACCTCGTCTGGTACTTCTTCGGGTACCTCGTCTGGTACTTCTTCGGGTACCTCGTCTGGTACTTCTTCGGGTACCTCGTCTGGTACTTCTTCGGGTACCTCGTCTGGTACTTCTTCGGGTACCTCGTCTGGTA
>Ga0222715_10005248_pt1 | contig 11072 bp, 22 predicted proteins | sample C33_9DmetaG_FD_165056 | JGI IMG/M metagenome (GOLD analysis project Ga0222715, IMG submission 165056) | Estuarine water microbial communities from San Francisco Bay, California, United States - C33_9D | ecosystem: Environmental > Aquatic > Marine > Unclassified | place: USA: California... | reverse complement strand
GTAGAGTGTTATACTCTCAGGATTTATATCAAAGCAATCAGCAATCATTAAAGCTTTACGCTTTCCATATTTATACTGGTAAATATGTGAAGTAACTTCTTCGACTATTTCCCCATAGCAACTGTCGTACCTAAAAGCATCTTTAACATCCCACCAGTCAATTACTTGATATGGTTTAATGAAAGACTGATTACCAGTATCATCTTCATTAGGATGAAAGATAGCTTCTTGAGTATTAAAATCAGTTTCCCAATGCCCTAAAGGAATTCCTTCTTTACACATTAAATATTCGTTAGGCAATAAGTAATTGATACTATTCCAATATCTAATGTTTCCATTCTTGTCTGTTTGTTTATTAGCTGCGACAGCTATTTTAAAACAGTTCTTACCCCTAAGAGGTTCTCCATTAAATCCAATTGACTGAGGATTAAAGTCCAATGGCATTGCTCTCATAGTATGAAATACAAGTCTAGATAGGTGTGCAGGTTTCCATATGGATATTCCTTCCCCCGGCAAAATATAGTATAGAAAATCAACATTATCAATTAGTTGTCTTTCACTTATACCACCACCTCTTGGGACATCCATAAAATGACCGTGTTGTGTATCACTAGTAACTAAATTAAATTGAGTGAATTCCACAGCAGTAGTAAAGTTAACCATACTTCTGTAATCCATCTTTACTTGTATAGAAGTATCATTTAGATAGGCATCTATCTTTAAGTTTCTATCAACATATCCGCCATCTTCAGTAAATTTTAATTCACCATCCAATAAACTTGTGTTATTAGATACAGCTTGAAGTATTAACTTCTGAAGATTAGTCTTTGCAAAACCATCTTTGGCAGAGTAAACAGCTTTACCCATCATACCTTCTTTCTTTCATAATCTATTATACCATACCTTGTGAAATTTCTAAGTATTTAACATAAATTTAACAACAATGACATTTTTATATGCTACAGTAAAGAACTTATGTATGATTTAAATAGTTATTTAGCACAGATGTCTTCAGGTCTAACTACTCATAGTAAGTTAGAACAAGCAAGATATGGCAAAAGAAAAAAAAGATTTAAACTCTGGCAAGCTCCAAAGGTGCATCGACCTCTCTTTGTGATAGAGGAAGCTGACTTACCCTAAAGTTACAAATCTTATTTGCTTTTTCCGCAACAGCAGGACTCAACTTATATTGAGAGAATGCCCCATTCCAATTTTCATCTTCAGTGCTAACCCATTGACATAACATATTGCCAACATCTTCGTAGTTTTCTGTATCTATAAAGTTATGCAATAAAGATTCTGTGCTTATGACTGATACCTTATCAGTTCCAATATGCCACCAAAAAACAAAATCCGATTGTGTATTAACTAATCTTGATTCGTGGTCATTTTCCATAATAGGCATTGGTACCAACTTTGGGTCAGGTGAAGCATAAGCTAAAACATAGTAAGGAACAAATTGTTTATTCATCACAACTAGGTCTACACCTTGCTTAACAACTTTTCCATTTTGGTCTACATAACTGTAAGTTGTGTAGTTAAGTTGATAATTAAAATAAAGTTCTGCTACTTCTGAAACCCAGTAAGGATTTTTTCTAATTAAGAGGACTCGTTTTTTTTCCATCCATTAGAGTTTACCATAGAAACGAAAAATAACCAAGCATCCTCATCAGCATTGTTTGGTTGTCCGTGTTCTATCCAAACAGAAAATAAATCATCATATTGGCTTGGGTCTTTTATAAATGCAACAACATCTTGAACTTCTAAAAGAACACCAGCGTTTACTAAAGCTTCAATAAAGTCAGTTAAGTCTGAATACTTATTAAGTAGTTCATCAAACTTAGCCATTAAAGATTTATTTTGCCATCTCTTTTGCGAAGAAATAATTAAGTCACTAATCATAAGAAGTTGCATACCAATATTTTTTGCGACATCTCCATTACGAATTAAGTCTTGGTAGATTTCTTCTTCTTGGTCCATAATCAACTCGAAGTTTTCTCGTGGTATAAAGTTAACTGGACATTCAGGTCTATGGTCATCAAAGACTTCTAAATTCATTCCACAAAATTCGCAGGATGATATTTCTTCATCAAAAAAATTTTCTCCAAACATATATTAATTCTACTATAAAAAAATCTTGTTAAATGATTTGCAAATATATACATTATATGAGATAATGTGTATACCGAAAGAAGAGGAGAGTATATGGACTATACTAATGTAGGACATTATGGTGTCTTTGTTCCTTATAAAGTAGAACTAAAGCAGAATGAAATTGCTAATGGTTCTAAAAGAGGAAGACAGTCATATATTTTTACGCCTGATGCTATTGATTTACTCAAAAGCAATAAAGGTTCTTACTTCGTAATTCACGAAACCGTGATTAGCCCTGATGAATTATCAGGTAAAGTAGATAGAGCTAAGATTATGTCTCAAAGAAGTACATACTACGCTGCTGCTAAATATGCTAGCAATACTATCGATGGTTTAGAGTTTACAGTAAGAGGAAATAATGACTCAGATACCGGCAAACATATTGTTAAATTGATTGCGAGAATCAATGATTAGTAGAGAGACACTCTACAGGTGGATTGATGAAGTAATTGACCAACGAATTAGATTCGGCGAGAATGAAGAGTTAGATATTCCTGAAATAGATGAACTGGAAGCTGACCAACTTGCTTATCTTAGAGATACTATAGACACAATGAGGTCTGATTTATCTTTATTGAAATCCTATGTGGATAACAGAATTCGTGGTAGGCTTACTGGAAAAGCATTTCGATTTGGAGATAGAATTTTCCGAGGTAGAAATAGTAGTAAGCTTGTTCCTTACAGCAAGGACAAGATTCTAGACTTTCTTGGCGACGATTGGAGAGAAGCAGTTAGACCTGAATTCAGAACTACTGCTATTCAAGCTATCGCTAAGCAAAGAGGTCTAGACCCTAAAGTAATAATGGAATCATTATTTGAGAGAGTTGAAACTGAGTCGCTCGATGTTGTACCTTACAACAAAGCACCAAAGTTTCTTAAAGACAAACTCACTAATGATTCACAAATGGTAGATATAGGAGATTAAATTGGAAGAACGAAAAACCCCAATTCAACTTATCAGATTAGCTAAGAAGTTCCCTGATAAGTTAGTATCACAAATTAAAAAAGGAACTCATACAGAGGACTATGTAAACCACTCTGTTATAGCACAACGCTTGTTGCAAGTAGTTGGACCATTCGACTGGGATGTTGATGTTATTTATTCAGAAGGCAAACCAGTAGCTTGTAAAGGTACTCTTAAAGTTACAATAGATGGCAAAGAAGTATCAGTTGCAGGTATTGGTACTGACCAAAACAATAAAGGCAAAGATGATGGTGACATTATTAAAGAAATGGAATCAGATGCTCTTAAGAGAGCTGCATCTAAAGTCGGTGTTGGGTTGCACTTGTGGGCACAGAAGCAATACTTCTTGTCAACACAACTTGCACAAGACTATCAAATAGCTTTGGAGGATGTGCGATAATGGAAATCAGAGACGACGAATATTTTGGCGTTGAATCTGACATTCCTAAATTTGTAATGGTGCCCAATTGGGTTTTAGAACTAAGACTCAATGGGCAACCTTTACCTGCTCAAGCTATTCATATTTATAGTGTTCTAATGTATCACGTAAATAATGAGACTAGGAAATGTTTTCCTGCTTATACAACTTTAGAGTCAATGACAGGTATGTCACGCTCAACAATATGGAAGTATTTAAATGTATTAAGGGATGCAGGTGTATTAAGTTGGGAGCGTAGAACTTTTAAAGGTTTTACAACTTCTAACAAATACTTCTTGCCACATAAACCATTAAAAGAAGTAGAGCTATTTAAACAAGAAAGCTTTATTACTGAATCAGAAATTAAATCTGAAGATGATTTCTTATCAACAGGTGAAGATACTGGATTTGGTTTAGATGCTGAAGTACAAAAGAAGCGTACTGTAACTGCACCTGATGAATTTATGCTTGTATTACAAGACAATATGGGATATAAACCTGAAGGAGCTGATGAGTGGGGAAGATGGAATAAAGTATTGAACAAGATTAGAAGTATTACTGATAATCCTCAAGATATAACTTTAGCTTTCAAGAATTATCCGAAGTATATGCCTAAGTCATCTACTACGTTTACATTGGAAGCTTTAGGCAAACATTTTCAAGCGTTAATTAATTATAAGGATAAATCAATTGATACTTTGACGAGACTAGAAAATCTCAAAATCAAAGACAACATCATTGATATGTAGTAATATTAAATTACAAATGGCAGGACAAGTAACACCAAAAAATAATAATGGCTGGGACCCCGAGAATGAATCTTGGGATGAGTTTAAAGCTAGAAGATTTGAAGGCAGGTCAGGCTTAGGTCAACCTAATAGTCAAAAAAATGCTAGAGGTGAATGTCCTGAAACAGGAGAACCAAAACGTTCTTGTAGATGCAGAACTTGTATCAATAGAAAGAATAGAGCTAAAGGTCGCCGTAAACAGAATATGGTTAGAAAACAGCTTGGTATTCCTGATAGAAAGTTTCACGGTGCTGATGCACACGAGGAAAACTGGAGGTCTGCTGTTCGCATAGAAGTGAAAGCAGGCAAACAGGTAGGACCGATTGCAACTAAGTTTAACAAGGCTGAAGCTCAGTCTTGGGAAAATGTTAAAGATGTCGTCGGTGGGAGAAGTAAACCATTTATGATGGTTGCAATGCCTGATGATACGTCAGATGGTATTGTTTTATTTCGACTATCTCAATTAAGAGCAGTAGTCGAAGGGATAATAGAGAACTGGGAAAATCCAGTTCAAGATATATAGGAGATATATGCCAGTATCACAAGTACAATTAATCGGTAATTTAACCAATGTAGAAATGAGTACCGGACAATCCGGTAAAGCTTTTACTAAAGGTAATTTAGCCGTCAACCAAGGCAAAGATGCTAATGGTGAAGAAAAAGAAAGTCTTTGGTTCAATATCAAAGCTTGGGGAGATTTAGCAGAGAACATTGCTGAGACTTACCAAAATGTAACTAACGCAGGTGGCAAATCTATGAGAGTAGTAGTCACAGGTAGAGTAGTTCCTGAAAAATGGACTGACAAGAATGGCGTTAGCCAAACATCAACATCAGTTTATTTAGAAGACTTAGGTGTTAGTTTGCAATATGCAAAAGTAGGTAGCATTCATAAGAATTCAAATCCTATGAACTCACAAGCATTTCAAGGAGCAGTAAAACGTGCTTCTGAAATACCTACACCACAACAAACTGCTGCTACTTCAGATTTTTATGATGAATCAGGAGATGATGGAGTACCTTTCTAATGGGATTATTTAGAAGACTAGCTGGTCTAGAAGGTAAATCAGTAAAAGAAGATACTACTCTAAATGGCAAACTTACTAAAGCAGGTATGCCTCTAGATAAATTAGCAAAGAAAGCTAAGGTATCAGAATCGACTCTAAGTAAATACTTAGATACTGAATTTGATGACATTCCAGCAAGAACTAAAAATAAAATTAGTAAATTTGTCGGCTAATGCCTGATAAAAGTCCGGTGGAACACTTGCTTGATAGCTTGTGTGGTATTAATGAAGTTGCAGAACTTTTAAATGTTACACCTAATCAAGTAAGTGTATGGGCACATAGAAAAAAATTACCAATTCCTGATGTCTTGTTAAACAATGGCAAGACTCAGATTTGGTTAAGAGAAAATATATTAAGCTGGGCTACCGATACCGGTAAATTACCTCTTGATATAAGTATTAACTATAGAAGGAGGTGAAATGCCATACGCAATTAGAGAATCAGACGGTAAGTATTGTGTCGACAAAGTTCCTACAGGTGAGGAAATGGGTTGTCACGATACTGAAGATGAAGCAATAGCTCAAATGAGAGCATTATATGCTGCTGAGGGTGATGAATGATTTATAAAAAATTTATTAATCCGGGAGCTTACTCGATTTTCATTAGACAAATGAAAGCAAGTGGTATGCAACCAAAAGAAATCAATGAGATATTTGATTTTAAAGGTGATTATGCAAGGCTTATATTAGAAGATGGAAGACAGCCAAGATATAAGCAAGTATTAAAAACCGATGTAGCTTTAAGAAGCTACTTCCACGGTAATAAAGATTACACAAGACATCTTTATAAAACTGTGCAAGTGTACGAACCAGTGCACATATTAGAATGGCTAGATAACCACGAAGATATAGAATATTTTCGTTATGAATTGGGTTACAGCCCAACAACATTCGACAGGGGTGTCGTAGAACCACTTGAAGAAGAGACCATTGCTTTTGGTAAAGTAAAAGAGCTTACAGAATTAATTGACCTATGGGAAGATTCTGAGCTTGGAGATTTCTCAGTTACTTGGAGAAGTTGGTTTTCAGGTGTAGTTAAGAGAACTGAAGAAGAGGAAGAATAATGCAAATAGGTAATGTAAGAGTTGAATATATGTCTCTACAAGAAATTGTAGAAGCTGATGTCAATGTTAAAGACCACGATATTGGTGCTATTCACGAATCAATGAACAGATTTGGTTTCACTTCTCCTTTACTTATGAATGAAGCAACAATGAAGCTTGTTGCAGGTCACGGAAGAATCGAAGCGTTAAAGCAGAAAAAACAATTTGGTGAAACAAGACCTAACAATATTGAAGCTGATGAAGCAGGAAACTGGTTAGTTCCTGTTATCAGAGGTATATCATTCAAAGATGAGAATGAAGCTCAAGCTTACTTACTAGCTGACAACAGACTAGTAGAGCTTGGTGGATGGAATACTGATGCTCTTTTAGAAGAGCTAAAGAAATTAAGTGAGACTAGTGCAGGTTTAGTTGGTACAGGTTTTGATGATGCAGATTTAGCATCTTTATCACAAGACCTAAAAAGATTAGAAGAAGAAGGAAGCGATGCTTCTCTACTTCCAGTTGGTGCTCCTAAATATGAAATAGTATTTGATGATGAATCACAACAAGCAATGTGGTTTACATTTTTAAACTGGTTAAAGAACAACACTGATGGTGAGACTATTGGTGAAAGACTTTATCAGCACATAGAATTAATTACAGGAGAATAATGGGAGATTTTGAATACCAACTATTAGATAAAGAAAAGAAACTACAAGTTATTGATAAGCAATTGTTCGAACTTGAAGTTCAAAGATTTAGTTTAGAAGTATCTGAACCTAATAGGCTACAGTCTGATTCTGCACAATATACCAATTGGCAGTCAGCTATGATGCAGTTAACTACTGCAATAGATAAGCTTCGTAAAGCTAAATCTAAAGTAGAGAATGGCTAGACAGAAAGGATATATAGACACAAATGTCTACGAAGAGGCGAAGAAACGCATTCATCATATTTACGATACTCACGACCACATTAACGTCGCTTTTAGCGGTGGAAAAGACTCGGGAGTTATTATCAACTTGGTTTGGGAAGTTGCTCAAGAAAGAGGACTAGACCATATTGATGTTCATCACAGAGATGAAGAGTTTAACCCTAGCTATATACTAGATAACATAAAGTATTACTTCGACCAGCCTTGGTGTAATATGACTTGGTACTGTGTTCCAAGAAGTAGCACTATGTTTGTTCTAGGTAAATCTATTGAGATAGTTAAATGGGACCCAAGTGGTGATAGAGAATGGGTTAGACCAAAACCTGAATGGGCTGAAACACTTAACGATACAAAAAAAATATTTGGTCAAGATGATTTTGATGCAATGATTGCTAATACTTATCCATCGGGTAAGGTAGCAATTGTAAATGGTATCAGAGCTGAAGAATCTATAGTTAGGTTTCGTTCAGTTGTTAATAAGATACACGATAACTACATAGTTAAATCGTTTCATCCTAGAGCAACTTTATGTAAACCTATTTATGACTGGTTAGTACAAGATGTATTCAAATACTTTTATGATACTGGTCATAGATACTCTGCTTGGTATGAACAACAACTCTGGTCAGGAGATAATTTACGAGTTGCTAGTCCTTTAATTGCTGAATCTATGAAGACAATAGAGAAGTGGGCACAGATGGACCCTGAGTTTTACGATAGGTTGACTTCGGTATTTCCTGAAGTCAGAGCACACGAAAGATATAAAGGAACTATAAGCGAAAAGCATATCCTAGAAGAATATGGTAAAGATATGCAAGGAGTTTTGCAGTGGATAAAAGCTAATGTTGATGCTGAAAGCTCAACATACAGCACAATGATGGCTAAATGGAAGAACTTAGATGGTCTAACTAAATCTGAGCCTGAAAGATATATGCCTGATGGTACTTGTAAATGGATACTAGGTCACTTTATTAGCGGTAAGATACTGCACGGTGATATTTATCCGCCTACAACAGCAAGGATTAGAGCTGCAAAAAGAAATGCTAGACCAAAGATTAATAAGAGTAGGAGAAAGAAATGAAATTTTTATTTCACGGACTTGAATTTTTAACAACAGATAGTATACTGATAACAGGAACTATTGATGGTAAGTCAATAGAGATAGTAGTTGATGAGACTTCAGTAAATGTTTTATACAACGATAAAGTTGGTAAAAGTATTTTATGGAAGTCTCTTAAAGGAGAAGAAGATAATGCATAAAGTAATTGATAAAATTTATGACTTTGAAAATGGCGACAAGTATGTCATTGAAACTCCTAATTGTTTGCATTGTGGAGAAATTGGTACAGTAGAAATATTTACACAAGAAATGTTTTACTTGAATCAAGGTATGCACATACAAGACGCAGTTAAGTCTTTAGACAAGCATTTTAGAGAGCAGATGATTACAGGAACACATCCGGAATGTTGGATTAAAATGTTTGGAGAAGAAGAATGACACAGAGTTTATGTTTTGTATGCCATCAAGTACCTAATCAATTTATAATTTACGACCAAGTATTAGTTTGTTGTGTCGAATGTGAGGATAGGGCAAAAAATGGCTACTGATGATTTTTACTGGGATTTAGCTGAGTTAAATCCTGATGCTGTTGTCTTTGATGAGTTTAAAGAAGCTTATCTTGGTTACGCAGATAGGAATGGATTAAAACCAGTAGCTATATATTCGTATGATTATATTATCAACATCATTGCAACCAACATAATCGAATCAGAAGATTTTGCTAAGCGTATGGAAGAAGACAATATAACCGAAGAAGCAGAACAAGTAGCTACAGCTATTGATGAAGCAGCTGAGTACTTTGATTACAACGTTGCTGGTGTCGGAAAAGGCGACAACAACGAAGATGGACCGATATTTTTAAGAGTTCCACAATGGGATTCACGAGGAGAAGATGAAGATGATTAATTTATTAATTGGAATAGCAATAGGAATACTTTATTGCTTGATAGTAGATGGTTATTTTAAACCTAAAAAGAGTAAGTATGAGATTTAGAAAAGAAAAGCACGAATGGACTTACAGAATTAAATGCGAAGACTGTGGTGCTGGTTTTAAAGATAGAAAACACGATAGAGAGCATAGTTGTTAATGAATATATTTGATGAACAACCTATAAGTAAAATCGAATGGCGTTTAGCTAGTGAGCTAAATCCAAATGATTATAATCCGAATAGAGTTTTGCATCAAGAGTTCAAAATATTAGCACTAAATATGGTTAGGTATGGTTGGATACAGCCAATACTAATTAATAAGAACAATATTATTATTGATGGCTTCCATAGATGGCGTTTAGCTCAAGATTCTGAAGAATTATATAAAAAATATTCAGGTAGAGTTCCTTGTGTTGTTATGGACATTGATGATAGAGAAGCAATGCTTTTAACTATAAGAATGAACAGAGCTAAAGGCGTACACGAAGCAAGTTCTATGGCTATTATTGCTAAAAAACTTATTAATGACTATGGAATGACACCAAAAGATTTACAACGAGAGTTGGGAATGAGTAAGGCTGAAACTGAGTTACTGCTAGCCGATACTGTCTTTGAAATAAAAGGTATTAAAGACTGGCAGTACTCTAAAGCTTGGTATCCATATGAAGATGGTAAAAAACTTGGAAATTACAAATTCGACAGGTAAAAATAAGATACTTGACTACATAGAGAAGCGTGTAGAGGGTCATAATCGAAGATTTGCAGGTGTAGCTGGTAAAAAAGCTACTGTTGAGATGTATAAAGAGGTATTTTCTAGAGGATACTTCAGACAAAAGAACTATGGCATCGAAAAAGAAGGCGATAGGTTATATTTTGCTTTAAGAAGACTAAGAGACTTCGTTTATGTGTTAAAAAATGGCTATCCAAGGATGCAATCTGACATAGTTATAGAAGAAGACTTTGATTTGTTACCAAAAGGGCATAGATTACATACAAATTATAAAACTTATCACTATGTTAGGTATGATTTCTTTGAAGATAAAGAATATTTAGATGAATTTTATGAAAATATTGTAGGAAAAGAGGAAGAATGATTTGCATTATTTTATAAGATATGATATAATGGATTATAGCAAAGACTGGTATTCAACCGGTCTTTTTTATTTGCAGGGAAAGGTGGATACGAATGGCAAATGAACATTCAATCAAATATAACCAAGATTTATTAGAAAATGCTAAAAAATCTAAAGGTATGGGCGGCAAAAGATTTCTAGGTTGGACTCCCAATGGAGCTGAAGCTTGGATTTCTTATAATTTTGACAGAAGTAGCAAAGAATTGACTATAGATTCTAATGTGAAACTATCATTACTGCTCGAAGATGGTGCTATCTTAGCTGATGCTAGGGTAGATAACAAGCGTAATGCTACTAACAGAGCTGATGTTAATGATTTACTACGATATGCTCGTAAAAGTCAGACAGGTGCTGTTACTAAGACTACTATAAAGTATTTTATTAGGCTTAAGAACGCTGTTAATGGCAAATGTGCACCAGCATTTGTTGATGGTTTACCAACTAAGACTATATTTAGAATGGTTACAAACTCTATATATGCAGGTGGTACAGAACCTTCTACAAATGATTTCAGATGGACAGATGCACAACAAGTATATGGATTACCAGCAGGTGAATACTTTACTTGGGAAGCATTACCAAACA
>Ga0222715_10005247_pt1 | contig 11073 bp, 6 predicted proteins | sample C33_9DmetaG_FD_165056 | JGI IMG/M metagenome (GOLD analysis project Ga0222715, IMG submission 165056) | Estuarine water microbial communities from San Francisco Bay, California, United States - C33_9D | ecosystem: Environmental > Aquatic > Marine > Unclassified | place: USA: California... | reverse complement strand
GACGCCGCCGACGACGACGCCGACGACGACGCCGACGAAGAGGACGACGCCGACGAAGAGGACGCGCGCGCCGACGGCGGCGAACCGTCCAACCGCGCCGGCGTCGCCGCCGCGCTCAACGTCGCCGGCGGTCGCGTGGAGCTCTCAAAATCGCAAGCCGCCGCCGTGGCGGCGTCCGTGGCGTGTCTGCTGTAGCGCATAGCGTGTAATTCTTAAAATTAATTGTTGTACCGGTACTCTACTTGGTGTATACGAGCGTGAGATTATTCGCCGGCATTTCCACCGGCGACTTCATCCCATCCACCGACGCCGGCGTCAGCCCGACCAATCTCGCCTGTTCGTCCATCCACTCCAAATCCACCAACCCAAAGTTTTCCGGATCCTTCAATCGCAACGACGCGTCGAACCGGGCGTCGCCCTCCGACCGAAACTCGCCGCCGACTTTAAACGGCCCGTACACGAACACGAATCCCCCCTTCCTCAACGCCTTCGCGCTCCCCGCGAACATCCCCAGCGTCGCCGCGCGACTCGATATGTGCACCACGTTCACCGCCAGCACCCCATCCAACGATTCCGCCTCCACGTCGTCCACCATCGTTCGCGCGTCCATCGCTCGCGGCGCCGCGCACGTCCCGCTCGTCCCGCTCGCCGCGCAATTCTCCATCACCGCCGCGAACGTCCCGTCGTGGTCGCCCACGTCCGTCGGGTAATACTTTTTCAGGCACGCCTCGCCCGTCACGCGCAGGATCTCCGCCGCGTGCGCGCCGACGCCGCACCCGAGCTCGAGGAGTTCAAACTTTTTCTCGCGTCCCGCGCGCGAGCTTCGCACGAACGCGTCGACGACGCGCGCGACGTGCGCCTTGTTCCGCTGCGCCGCCGTCGCGCTCACGGCGACGTTGAACGTCTCCGCCGCGCCGCGCATGCCGCGCGTCGCGCGCGCGCCGCACAATCGCGCGCGCGAGGCGCGCACTTTTTGTCCCGGTCGCGATGCGAAACTGCCGCGTCGCGTCCGCGCGCGCGCGCGCGCGCCTCGACGCCGACGGTGACCTCGGCGACGACGCCCGCGTCGTCGGCGGCGCGTTCGACGGCGAGCGCGACGCGCTCGAGGCCGTGACGGCGTCGAAAAGCGCGATTTCTGGCGGCGCGGTGATTTCGCTGCGGCGATTTCGCGTCGGCGACGGCGCGGAGATCGACCGCGCGCGCGCGTTGGGGACGCGGACCGGCGGCGCGGACGACGTCGCGTGCGTCGGCGCGGCGTGCGCGCGAGAGACGGACGAGATCGTCGCGGCGTTGGCGTCGGGGGAAATCGCGGCGGCGCCGCGGGCTCGAGACGCGGGCGACGACGCGTGCGACGTCGTCGGTGAGATGCCGTGCGGGATGCGCGCGTTCGCGTGGAGCCCGGACGGCGAGGGATGCGCGGTGCTGAGCGCGGAGGGACGCGTGGTGATCATGACGAGGGACTTTTATCCGGAGAGCGAGACGCGCGCGGACGGGGCGGCGGACGACGACGAAGACGCGGAGGACGGGACGACGAGCGGAGGGACGATCTCGTGGAGGGGAGACGGACGGTACTTCGCGTGCAGCTCGACGAGCGCGAAGACGGGAGAAACGACGATGCGGGTGTGGGAACGCGAGGGCGGGCGCGTGGAGAGCGTGGGGGAGACGAGGACGGCGTCGAGCGGGACGCCGGCGACGCTCGCGGCGGGCGACGGGACGCCGGCGTTGGCTTGGCAGCCGCGAGGGGCGTTGATCGCGGCGGCGGCGCGATCGGAGGGTGATGTGAGCGATCGCGTGGTGTTTTACGAGCGAAACGGGTTGCGACGGGGGGAATTCGTGCTTCCAGGGGAAGGCGCGGAGATTACGAGTCTGGCGTGGAGCGCGGATTCGGCGTGCTTAGCGGCGGCGACGCGGTATCGCGACGGCGCGCACGCGGTGCAGATTTGGACGCGATCAAACATGCACTGGTACTTGAAACACGAAACGCGGTATCCCGCGCGCGAGGGCGTCGTGCGCATGGAGTGGGACGCCGAACGCGGCGACGTGCTGCGCGCGTACACGGAACGCGGAGCGATCCATCGTTACGACTTGTTTTGGGAAACCACGGTGAGCGATCGAGGGACGTGCGCGGTGATCGACGGCGACTGTCTCATGCTTACACCCATGTTTCGCACGCCCGTGCCGCCGCCGATGTGCGCGGCCAAGGTGGTGTTTAGCGCCCCCGTGATCGCCGCGGCGTTTCAACCGGCTCGAGCTTCGCGAAATGAAACAGTCGTCGCGCTGTTATCGACCGGCGAACTCGCGTACGCGACGAGCGACAGCGGCACGGATTGGGTGTTGACGGCAGATAATTTCGCCGATAGTGAACGAGCGGCGACCTGGGCGCGGTGGTGCGACAACGAAATACCCGCGACGCCGTACTCGAGCGTCGCCGTCGCCGACGCCGCCGTTGAACATTTGGCTTGGGTGCGCGATGACCACTTGGTCGTCGCCGCGGCGCGCGAAAACGAGACCGAGTTATTGATATTGCCTTTCGACGAAACGAAAGCGCCCGACGAAGGCGCAATGAGTCGACGAATCGTGCCGGTGGCCGTCGGAGCGTTGACGAGCGCCAATGGCGTCGCGTTCGCCGTGGCTCGGGATTCCGCCGACCTATACCAAGTGGACGCGTCGGACACCATCGCGGCGGGCGGTAACGCATTTGACGACGCGTGGCTCGTGCGCTCGCACGGCGTGCCGAGCGCGGACGGCGAGACTCTGAAAATAATCTCCTCGCGAGGATTGGACGTTGGCGATCGCTACGCCTCGGCGCTCGGAACGTCCGCGGATCGACCGAGCGGGGCGCTAGTCACGCTCGACGATCGAGGAAATCTCAGAATCGGAAACATACTCGTTGCGCCCAGAGTCACGTCGTTCGCGACGCACGTTTTCGGTGCCGACGGATGCGCGGTGAAGACGCCCGAGGAGAGTGCAGAGGTGGCGGCGGCGGCGCGCGATTCTTCGCGTTGGCTTCCGGACGCCGTGCCGTCGGCGCGCGTGTGCTACATCACCCGAGACAATCAGCTCTTCGTCGCTGAAGTTGACGACGTGATAGCCAACGGCGGAGGACGCACCCGAGTCGTGGGTGAAGTCGCCGCGGACGACGCGCACATTGGAAATTGGCTCGCCGAGCGTTCTGCGGCGGATGGCGCACGCATGGGCGAGCTCGCGTTTAGCGACTTGCACACACGCATGCGCCGTGCGATGCGCCCCGAAGCGGCCAAAGTTGCCGCGGACGCGACGACACGACAAGTCGAAGAGGGCGCTCGCATCGTCGCGTGCGCGCCGGGAACGACGAGCGTGGTTTTACAAATGCCGCGCGGGAATTTAGAGACGGTGGCGCCGAAGGCTTTGGTGCTACCCGCGACGGCGTGTGCGCTACGCGCAGGTAGATATGGCGACGCCTACGCGCTCGCAGCTAGGCAGCGCGTGGACTTGAATCTCATCGTCGATTACGGATGGCCAAATTTCTTACACGCCGCAGACGCCTTCGTGCGAGACGTCAACAGCGCGGACGCGGTGATGGAACTTCTCGAAGCGCTCGATGATGGCGATGTCACGGCGCCGGGTGGAGTTTACGAAGATCTCGTGCGATTGTATCCGCCTCGCTCGAGCGTTACGGACGCAGGCGCGAACGAGCGGCCGAACAAAGAATCCAAGGTACAAGCCGTGTGCGCGGCTATCAGAGCGGCGATCGAAACGCGTGTCGGCGCCGGTGGCGCCGCGAGTGTCGGTCGTTGGGAATTAGCCGCATTGACATCTTATGCATCCGGCGAGAATCCCGATTTGGCTTCAGCGCTTCGTCGCGTCGCTGTATTACGCGAGCGCGAGTTGGAAGACGCGGCGTCGAACGCGCTCGTCTCGTCGTCGTCGAAGAACGAAGGCGAGCGTGCCGTCGACGCGGCGGCGGCGTTGAAGCATTTACTCTTTTTGGTCGGCGGCAAGACTCTATATTCCGCCGCTTTGGGTACCTGCGATCTGTCGCTGGCGTATTTAGTCGCGCAACACGCGCAGATGGACCCGGGCGAGTACGTGTCCGAGTTGCAAGAACTGCAAGCTATGCGTGAGCACGAGCGCCGCGCCGAAATCGCCAAACGGCTCGGTCGTCACGAGGACGCCATCACGGAATACTTGTTGGACGATAACGTCTCCGCCGCCGGTGGCGTCGCCACTGAACGCAAAATGTTCCCTTGGGCACTCGCGGAAGCGAAACGATTAAACCTCGAGGACGCACGACGCGCGCTTCTGTTGCGGCACGCCGAACATTTGTCGTCGAGCATGCGTTCTGAAGACGCCGCGATTGCTCGCCTCGCCGCTGGCGATCTCACCGGAGCATTAGACGAATACCGCGCCGGACTTTCGTGGCGTCAGGCGCTCGCGCTGGCGAACCGTTTGGAAATGCCCGCGAACGCGGTGCGCGACATCGCTGAAGAGCTATGCGAGTCTCTCACGCTGTCGGATCCTCTCGCCGCCGCGCGCGTGGCGAGCGGGCATCTTCAAGACACTGACCGCGCAGTTGAGTTATTCGTAAACGCTGGCGCGTGGCGAGAGGCGTGCGAGACGGCATACGCGAAGAATCGCGCAGATTTGATGCAAACCACCATCGCGCCCGCGTGCGCTGGTGCGGCCAAGGAACATTACGACACGTTCAAGGAAAACAAGGCGCGCTCGGAAAAGTACGTCGAGCGTCTTCGTGATTTGCGCAAACACCGCGAACGAGCTGAATTAGCGCGTTTAACGCTCGACGATGGCGGATGGTCCGAACTCGGCGGTCGCCCTCGAGCCGGCGTCGGCGCCGACGGATTGGAGGACGACGACGCGATGAGCGAAGCGCCGAGCCTCGCGAGCGACATGAGCGCCTACACCGATCGCACAGGCTTGACGTCTGTCGTAAGCGGCACGTCTGCGGCATCCACCATCGGCGGTCGCAAATCCAAGAAACGAAAAGACAAGAAGAATAAAAACAATCGCAACGGATTACGTGCGGGGTCTCCGACGGAGGAGCGCGACTTGGCGCTTCACGTCATCGCGCTCGCGCCGATGAACAAAACCCTGGAAGAAATCGGCGAGCTGCTCGAGCTTCTGGTGAGTTTAGGACACGAAGATGACGCACGCGCCTTACAACGCGTCGTCAGTGAAGCCGTCGACGCCGCATCTCGCGCGAAAGTGGACGCCGAGACGAGTCTGGGAGAACTCGTCGAGCGAGCGAAAAAGGCGGGCGAAAGCGTCGAGGCGTTTGAAAAGCACGCGAGTGCGTTCGACGCGACGCCCGAGTGGAAGTGGTCGCTCCTTCGCGCGGCGACGGGATCGAACGAATGAACGACCGAAGTAGATGATAGAGAGGATACTTAGATTTGATAGCGCGCGCTTCGCGCATGTGTGAAATTTCAAAAGCCGACGGATGACGTCGACGAGTAATTAAGAAGTTGTCGTTGTGTTGTTATCGTCTCGTAAGTGACGAAAGAAGACTCGCGCTCGCCCGCTCGCGCGTTATCGCACCACATCGACGACGAGCTTGCGCGATTTCAAGTGACTCCATGCCCAGCGCTTGTAGTACACCGCTTGCACCGCGACGAGCGACAGGGCAAAGATCCACTTCGCCCCCATGAGCTTACGATCATCCATCTCCGGCTCCGCCGCCCAGGCCAAAAACGTCGTCACATCTTTCGCCATCTGCGTCTCCGTCGCGGGCGTCCCATCATCGTATTCCACCCCCCCGTCGACTAACATCTTCGGCATCGCGATGAACCCCCCGGGAAAGTACGGATTGTAATACATCCCCCCCGGCACCTCCACTCCCGCCGGCGGTTCTCGATATCCGAGCAACAGCGCGAACACATAATTGATCCCATCGTGTCTCGCCTTCGTCATCAGCGACAAATCCGGCGGATACGCGCCGTTATTCGCGAATCGCGCCCCCTCCTCGTTCGCGTACGGCGCCGGTATCCCGTCGCTCAGCTTCCCCGGTCTATCGAACATCTCCCCCGTATCGTCCGGCCCGTCTCGCACCTCGACCTCCTCCGCCAGCGCCTTCGCTTCCGCCTCCGTGTACGCCACGCCGACCAAATTTCTGTACGCAATCTGATTCAACGAGTGACACGCCGCGCACACCTGCGTGTACACCTGATGCCCTCGTCGCACGCTCGCGTGGTCGTAGCTCGAGAACAGCCCATCGTGCGGCCACTTGTACTGCGGCAGGTGCAGCCCGTGCTCGGCCTCGTCCGCGACCGCGACCGCCGCCGTCGCCCCGATCGCCGCGGCGCCGATCGCCGCGAGCGTCGAGGTTTTATCGCCGCGCGCGCGCGACGCGATCGCGGCCGATCGCCGCGCGAGATCGCGCAGCGACGCGCGCATGGCGCGCTTCGCGCGTCGCCGAGCGGTGCGCGCGCGACGTGCGCGACGCGCTCGCGATCCGTGCGCGTCGCGCGCGTCCGTGCGCGTCGGCGCGCGCGTCGCCGTCTGCCGCGCCGCGCGCGCGCGGTCGCGATCGGTCGCGGGTCGTCTCAACCCTAATCGACGCGTCGCGACCCATCACGTGGGGAGGGTCGTACGTATTGAAGAAGGCAAACGCCCGTGTTTTGAATTTTACGCGCGCCGACGCGATTCCCCGCCGCGATCGACGACGCGCGCGACGGCGCGGACGGCGCTCGAGCGCGCGCGAGACGGCGACGCGCGACGCGCGACGATCGGCGCGCGGAAGACGGACGCGATCGGCGCGCGGACGACGCGGGAAAGACGCGGAAGACGCGGACGCGCGGCGACGAGACCCGGTCGAAGCGCGCGGGCGTCGCGACGAAACGACGCGCGCGATGGCGCGCGGCGCGGACGAGCGCGAGCGCACGCAGGCGATCATCGTCGGCACGATCGCGCATTACCTCGGGAAGAAGGCGGACGAGTATCACAGCCATCGATGGACGGTGTACGTCAGAGGGCTGGACGGGGAGGATTTGTCGCACTGCGTGGAGAGCGTGGAGTTCGCGCTGCACCCGTCGTTCGACGAACCGACGCGGACGCTGACGCAGGCGCCGTACGAGGTGACGGAGACGGGATGGGGGGAATTCGATATCGGGGTGAAGATCACGTTCTCGAGCGATTGCGGAGAGGCGAGGACGGTGACGACGACGACGCCGTTGAAGCTGTTTCCGAGCGCGGAGGAAATCGCGAGGCACGGACCGCAGACGACGAAGAAACCGTTGATCAAGGAGCGGTACGAGGAGATCGTGTTTCACGAGTGTGATAGTGGGTTTTATAAGCGGATGAAGTCGCACGCGTGGAAGAGGGCGCCGAAGAGCGCGCACGACGACGCGTGGTCGTCGTTCAAGGACAAGCCCGAGCTCGTCGCGATTTACGCCGCGCGGGAGGTGACGAAGGAGCGGATCAAGGTTTTGGAGCAACAACTCGAAGTCTTGGAGAGCATCGACGCCAACGCGTGACGGGATGTGGTCGGGAGTGGTTCGTAGTTTGGAGATCGCGCGTCGCACCGCGCGGTAGATGGCGTCGCGTCGGTTGTAAGGATATAGACTTTTTCATCGAACGTCGTGACCGAGACGAAAAACGATGCGTGCGTCACACGACGCCGCGTCGCGCGTCGCGGGTTTTCTCGCGAGGTTTCGAGCGCGACGCGCGTTAAAAAATGCAATCGAGCCAAGTCGAGGACGGATGCGCGGCGCGCGCGCGCGCGCTCGACGCCGTGATCGAATCTTTAGAACGTAACGCCGTAAAAACGGCTGCGACGGCCGAGAAAAAGCTCGACGATAAGCGAATCAAAGTGTTCGCGACGAGCGATTTACACACCGACATGACGAAAAACATGCAAGTGATGGAAGACTACGTCGAGCGCGAGGTGGCGTCGCGTCGCGCGCGATCGCAGACGCACGAAGCGTCGGTCATCGTCGTCGCGGGTGACGTCGGCACGAATCTGGAGTGCATCGAACTCACCTTGCGGTTGTTGAGCAAAGCCCACGACTTGGTTTGCTACATCCCCGCGGGAAATCACGAGCTGTGGTGTGCGACGACGGAACGTTGGACCCGAGACAACGGACGAGAGTATTCCTGCGACTCGATCGGAAAGATGCGGCGTTTGATTGATTTGTGCACCGACATCGGCGTGTGTTGTTCGCCGCTTCGCGTCTCCGGCGTGCGAATAGTGCCCATCTACGGATGGTACGACGATCTCTTCGCCCCCCGCGGCGAGATTCCAGCGACATATTCCGACTTGGAGCGCAGGTTCGATTGCGCGTGCTCGTGGCCGTCGTTCATCAATCCGCCGAGCGAGGCTCGCAACTCGCATTCGCCCGCCATCGGAGCGTTCATGCGGGCGGTCAACGATCGCGTCCTCGATCGCTTTCAGGACGCCGCGCTCGATCGAAAGTCGCCGATAAAACACGTCATCACGTACTCTCATTTCGTTCCGCGATCGGAGCTGTATAGAGGGAACTCTGCCCTGTGGCACGTCATGGGGAGCCACCGCATCGACGACGACGCGCGAAAATGGAAATCAACCGTTCACGTCTTCGGCCACTCGCATTTAAACGTCGACCGCTGCGTCGACGGTGTGCGATACATTCAGTGCGCGCTCGGGTACCCGCACGAGCGTTGGTTCGGCGTCAACCACCCGAAATTAGTGTTTGACGCCTCGCTGGAGTGACCGCCGGCGCCGTCGCGAACCGCAGACCGCGACTCGCCACGCCTCCGTCGTCCATCCGCGCGCGACGTGAGTCTGCCGGAGTCGATGTCGCGCGACTTCTCGCGTCGCGCACCGCGCGACCGCGAAGGTCGTCGTCGTCGTCTCGTCGCGTTCGCCGTCGCGGCGGTTGGATTAATCTGCGGCGTCGTCCCGGTCGCCGCCAAGCTCGCGCAAGGCACGGTGATGCTCAACAGCGAGGTGACGGAGAAAGTGCTCACGAAGTTTAGCGTCTCCAAAGTCGGCGGGTCGCTGAAATTGAAGCTGAGCACGGCGAAGACGGGGTGGGAACGCGGCGCGCATCAGCTGGAACTTTTGGTGTTGAACGACGACGAATACTTCAAATGGCGAGCGATGATGAAGAAAGGGTCTCTGTGTCGCGATCGGAACGCTCTGGCGTCGCGAAGGCACGAGGTCGCGCTGCCGCATCCCGGGGCGACGCATCAAGCGTTGGGGTACGAATTTTTCACCGACCCGGAGAGCGGCGATAGTTATCGTTTGGATTTGTCTACTGGGAACACGACGTGGATGCACCCGGATGCGCACCACGAGAAGGCGTTCGAGATCGTGCATCGAGAGACGTCGTTGTCGGTGGAGCTGAAGGAGACGAAAACGACCAATTCGCGGGCGAAAGTGGTGGAATACGGCGTGGCGAGTAATTGGTTCGTCGTGTTGAGCGACTGCGCGTTGGAGTTTTACCAAGCCAAGCCCCCGGCGTTGCATTACGAGTTGGTATTGAAGAGCAATAACAAACATTTACCGGAAGAACTCAGAGGGCTCGGGGTGATTTACGCGATCGCGTGGCTCGGAATGGCAGGCGCGCTGGCGGTGTTTTCAATTTTAGCGTTCAAAGAATACTCGAAAGCAAAGAGCGTGCACGCGCTCGTGCTCGTCGTCATGCTCGCGCACGTGTGTCAGCTGACATCGCTTGGGTTAGAATTCATGCATATCACCGTGTTCGCGATCAACGGGAAAGGTTTACGTTGGCGATACTCGTGGTTTGCCGCGGATTTTGCGGCGGAGATGTTGCAAGGCGCGAGCGAGTTCGTCGTCGAGTTCGTGTTATTGTTCCTCGTGTGCGGCTGGACCACGCTTTCGATGACGGTGAGTGGACTTGGGGGGAGTCTGTTCGCGTCGCTCGAGTCAGGTGGAGGCGGTACCGGCGTGCGACCGCATCCGCCGTCCGGTGCCGATGGTAGACAATCGACTCGAGCGATGTTGACGAGCGTGTTGAAATCCTTCTTCAAAGTAAACGCTGACGATCCAGCGGTGAAATACCGGGTCGATCTCGTCGCCGGTGCGTTACGTTCGCCCGTGAACATGCTCAAACGCGGCGCGGAGACTACGATTGGCGTCGTCATCTTGGTCTTCTTTGCCTTGGTGCACTTGACGCTCGAATTGATGTCGCGCAAGTATCACGAGGATTTCGAGGCATTCCACGATCACGATCACTGGCCCGGGTACGCGTTGGTGTTGATGCGCGTCGCGTTTGCCGTATTGTTCATCGTCGCCGGCGGATCGACGTACGCGACGGCGAAATCGCAAGATCAGGCTCTGGCGCAGTTTATTAGAAACTTGCTCGTCATCGGCGCCGCGTGGTTGCTCGCGTTTCCATTCGTGATTTTCACCGCGCAAGGGGTTCCGTTGATTTGGCGCGAGCGATACGTCGCCGGAGGGTGTGCGCTTTTGCAATGCACCGCGCTCGCGGCGCTCGGAATCTTGGTTCTCGTGGACGGATCGTTTAAAAAGCTCAGCTCCGTCGCTGGCGGCGGCGTCGACGTCGCGGCTCGCGCCAAGCTTGGTCGTCGCGGATTTAGGGCGAAAGTGGCGATCGATTAGCGCGCGCGATGTAAAGAACACAAAATTTGGCTTTGATTAATTGTCATTACAGCGTCAGTTTTAGTGCTTCGCGCGCGCGCTTCTGTACTCTTCGTCGTGCGCCCAGCGTTGATAGTCTTGCGCCAAACCCCCGACGAAGACGGATTGAAGCACTCGCAAAGTCGTCCCGAGCACGGCGTCGCCCACGCGCTGGGACACACCTTTCGGAACCTTTGCAAACGGTCCAGGGGGATCGACACCGACGCCGATATCGGTCCATCCCATGATGCACGCGCCCTCGCTCTCCTTTTCGCTCGCCGCGTCTTCGTCGTCGACGAACCCGGTTCGCGTCAACGCCGGTCCATCCAAACTCCCGTCCCCCATCGATCGCCACCTAAACGCCGTCGTCCCGCGATTAACGAACATATCATTCAACCCCAAGCTCTCCACGAGCTTCCCCTCGACCTTGGCGCTCATAATCTCGATCAACACGCACGGCCCTCGCATCGCCGCTCGCCGCGTCTCCGGTCTCCGTC
>Ga0222715_10005242_pt1 | contig 11080 bp, 9 predicted proteins | sample C33_9DmetaG_FD_165056 | JGI IMG/M metagenome (GOLD analysis project Ga0222715, IMG submission 165056) | Estuarine water microbial communities from San Francisco Bay, California, United States - C33_9D | ecosystem: Environmental > Aquatic > Marine > Unclassified | place: USA: California... | reverse complement strand
ACCCCTACTGATTATAAATATTCCTTCTTAGGATAAGGGCAAATAAACGAGACGTTTCGTTTCAAAGAAATCTAACGGTATGCGTTCATAGAGATCGTATACCGTTATTTTATTTTTAAAGGGAGCTAATTCTTCGGTTAAATCCCCTCCTTTCAGATACAAAATACCATTAGCCCGCTCATGTTTGTTTTCTGAACTAATTTTTGCTTCAACCCAGTGAACAAAAGTGGGCATTGCAGCTACCGCACGACTCACGATAAAATCAAAAGTTCCAGCTACATTCTCTACACGGTCATTAATTGAATTTACATTAGTTAATTGAAGACCTGAAACAACCTCATCTACTACTTTGATTTTTTTACCTATCGAATCAACCATGGTGAAGGAAACCTCGGGAAAAAGTATTGCTAAGGGAATACCAGGAAATCCGCCCCCAGTGCCTACATCAATAATTCGTGATCCAGGTTTAAACTCTTGAAACAAACCAATAGCTAAAGAATGCAATACATGACGCAGATATAACTCTTCAATATCTTTTCGTGATACCACATTGATTTTTTGATTCCAATCCTGGTATAATTCACCCAATAATTCAAATCTTTCTTTTTGAATATCAGTAAGTTGAGGGAAATATTGAAGTAGATCTTGTGCTTTCATAGTAGTGGTTATGAAAGCAAAATTATCACTAACATTGCAGTCTGAAAACTGCATAGTAAAGAAAATTATGAATTCACATCCGTCAGAACGCGTCCAAAAAATGGAAATTTCAGCCACTCTAGCAATGGCTGCAAAAGCAAGAGAATTAAAAAACGAAGGCAAAGACATCATCGGCTTGAGCCTTGGTGAGCCAGACTTCACCATTCCTGAATTCATTAAAGAATCAGCAAAACAGGCCATTGACGAAAACTACAACAGCTATTCTCCAGTTGACGGTTATGCAGATCTAAAACAGGCCATCGCTTTAAAGTTCAAAAGAGATAACGGTCTAACTTATGGCCTAGATCAAATTGTAGTTTCTACAGGGGCAAAACAATCGCTTTACAACGTTGCAATGGCAATTATCAACCCCGGTGACGAAGTTATTTTACCGGCTCCTTACTGGGTATCGTATCGAGACATTGTAAAGTTAGCTGACGGTATACCTGTAGAAGTTAAAACTACTATTGATGCTGACTTTAAAATGACGCCTGAGCAGTTACGTTCCGCAATTACAGATAAAACGCGCATGCTTTGGTTCAGCTCTCCATGTAATCCTAGCGGGTCTTTCTATCACCAATCTGAACTGGAGGCGCTTGCAGAGGTGTTAAATGATCACCCAAATATCATCGTCGTTTCTGACGAAATCTACGAGCATATCAATTTTAGTAAAGAACCACATGCATCGATTGCGTCGATTCCATCGCTTTACGATCGAGTAGTTACTGTTAATGGTGTTTCAAAAGCATTTGCAATGACCGGTTGGCGTATTGGTTACATCGGTACCCCAGCATGGATTGCAAAGGCTTGTAACAAACTACAAGGTCAAGTAACTAGTGGCGCAAATGCTATTGCTCAAAGAGCAGTTATCACTGCCCTAGAGGCACCCGTATCAAAAATTGATTACATGATTGAGGCGTTTCACCAAAGAAGAGATTTAGTCTTAAAACTCTTAGGTGCTATTCCAGGGTTTAAATTAAACGTACCCGAGGGAGCATTTTACGTTTTCCCTGACATTTCTGAATACTTTGGCAAAACTCTTCGAGGTAAAACCATTAACAACGCTTCTGACTTCTCACTTTACCTATTAGAGGAGGCTGGTGTTGCTACCGTTACCGGTGAAGCTTTCGGTGATTCGAACTGTATTCGAATTTCTTATGCCGCTTCTGAGGATTCGCTAAAAGAAGCGATTCGTCGTATTTCTGAAGCACTGTCTTAAAAGGGTAATCGTATCTTTGTAGCCTATGAGCTCAGAGAAACATCAGAAAATCGTTCCCTACAAAGAGCGTAGGGATTCGAAAAAGATACAAGTATCAACCATGTTTGATACCATCTCTAGCGAATATGACAAACTGAACCGAATGATTACTTTCGGTGTTGATTTGTCATGGCGTAAAAAACTGGTTCATCATATTGTATCACTAGATCCCGAAACGGTGCTTGACGTCGCCACAGGAACCGGAGACTTAGCTATTGCGATAGCAGCATCAAGTAAGGCAAAGGTAACTGGCCTAGATATCTCCCCAGGGATGTTAAAAGTGGGTAAACAAAAGATTCAATCTCAGCAGCTGAACCATCAAATAGACATGGTCATCGGAGATAGTGAAAACCTAAATTATACCGATCAAAGTTTCGATGCAGCTACGGTTGCTTTTGGAGTGAGGAATTTTGAGAATCTCGAGGTCGGCTTAGCCGAAATTTTTCGAGTTTTAAAACCTGGAGGTACCTTAGCTATACTCGAAACTTCAATGCCAAAAAATCCGATCCTCAAGGTATTGTATAAGGTTCACGGCAGAATCATTCTACCCCTTTTCGGAAAACTCTTTTCAAGAGACCCAAGAGCTTATAAATATCTTTCTGATTCTGCTGAAAAATTCCCGTATAACGAAAGGCTAACCGAGGTGCTTATCCAGGTAGGCTTTTTAAAAGCAAGCTATCATCCACAAACCTTTGGCGCAGCCTGTATCTATTATGCTAAGAAATAGATTTATTCTTATCGTCGTAGTCCTTTTCTTTACTACGCTCGGTCAAGCACAGAAAAGATACCCTTCTGGCCTTAATTTAAAAGGAGCAGATGAGGAACTTTGGAATTTTGGCATAATGCCATATTACCATTCCTTTGGACTGAATTATGAATTGACGGATAATAAATTAAATGTATTCAAAAACAATCTATCTCAAGAATCATTTTTTGGATTACGTCTTACCTCAGAATACACCCTTACAAAGACCTTCAATTTGAGATTTGAGCCTGGATTTATTCTGAACAAAACCTTTTATGGATCATTAGATTCTGAAACCAACCTTGCTCAAGGAATTTCTGAAATACAAGTACCGATTTTATTTAAATATCAAGGTGATCGAAATGCTAATTTCAATCCCTTCATAATTTTAGGTTATTCACCAAGTATCAAACTTCTGAGTGGAATTGAAAGAGATGACATAGAATCTTCTACAGGTATGGCGTATAATAAAATTTCTCACTCATTAGAATTTGGTCTTGGAATCGATTTCTATCTGACCAAGGGGAAATTAGGAATTCATGCTCGAGTATTAAACGAATTGAGAAATTATAAATCAGAAAGTGAGAATCCTTTAATCTTGGCAGAAAACATTAAATGGAGAGGGATTATGTTAGGGATCAGTTTTGAGACGAAAGACGGTTGGAAATTGTATGCAAGATAACCGCCGTTGAGATCGCAGCATTCAAACTCTCAGCCTTCGACCCTTCTCCTCTTTCAATAGTGACTTTCGTATCGAGGAGTTTCTCTACGCTACTCGACAGCCCTCTACCTTCGTTACCAATTACTAGCACCCCTTTAGAAGGAACATCGTAATTTTTTAAAGGAATACCCTCAAGATCCGCTCCGACAACGGCACGCCCTTGCTGTTGCAAACAGGCTTCAAGATCGATTGAATGACATTGTATCCGAGCATACGAACCCATTGTAGCCTGAATCACCTTAGGATGAAACGGATCGACCGTCCCCTTACCACAAAGAATGTGTTTAAAGCCAAACCAGTCTGCCGTTCGAATAATCGTTCCCAAATTTCCTGGATCTTGAATCTCATCCAATGCCAACACCCAATCAGCATCTTGCCAATCTTTGATTTCAGGAAAATGAAAGACCGCTAAAGTGTCTGAAGGAGTGGTAAGTTGTGAGATCTTCTTCATCTCCTTTTCGGTGATTACTTCAGCATCAGAAAAAGGAATTGAAGATTGGTCAGACACAAATAGTTCTCGCGCAATTAGACCTTCCTCTAATCCTTCCTTTATTCCTTTGTTTCCCTCAACAATAAAACATCCCTGATCATGTCGTGTTTTCTTGCGACTAAGTTGATTAATGAAACGTATTTTGGCCTGAGACAGCATCGTTTATTTAGGCTATTTTTACACTATGATATCGAACGTATCGAGAATAAGTTCGCAAGCCACAAAGGTAATTGTTATTCTCTTAGTCTTTCTTTTATCTGCCTGTAGCAGTACTAAAAAGCTTGAACCAGAAACCCTCTGGTTGAAAAAGCAGCGCGTTTATATCAACGGTATTCAATCGAAAGACCCATCAGTAATGAATCAGCTGGTGCAAAAACCTAATCAAAGAATATTGGGATTACCCGTAAAACTCATGCTCTACAATTCCTCAGGGCGTAATTCGAATTTTATCAACAACTGGTTAAGGCGCATAGGAGAACCACCAGTCATCTACACCGATGAAATTTCAGAGGCCAGTGTCAATCGACTAAAAAACTTCTACAAGAGAAAAGGCTACTTAAATGTAAATGTCAACAGCGAAATCGAGGTCAATAATAAAGCCACAAAAGCAAAACAATCAATCACTATTGAGACCAAAAAACCTTTTGAAATCGACGAAATTGACATTCAAAGTCCTGACGATAGATTTGATTCATTGATTAATAAGAACGAAAGTGTCTTACCCTTAAAAAAGGGAATGATACTCAACCTTGCTAATATCGACGATGATCGACAAGAGCTAACCTCCCTTTTAAGAAATCAAGGAATCTACGATTTTCAAAGAAGTTTAATTTCCTATGAGATTAGAGGAGACACCACCGCTCAATCAGAGTCGAAAAAATTAAGAGTTAGAAGAATCATTGATAGCAGTGCAGTTTACAGACCTTTTCAAATTGGTAGAACGAAAGTATTTAGCGAAGGTGCCACTGAAGATGACTTTACGCTAGCCATTATAGGCGGAATTGAATTCTTTGGTTTTGATGAACTATCCTTTGACCCTAAGGTAGTAGCTAGAAGAATCAGCTATAAACCTGGAGTAGTTTATAACGAAAAACTTTTAGCAAACACCGTAGACCTTATCGGTGATCTCAATCACTTTCTTTATCCCAATATCGAACTAGTAGCAGAAAGTGACCAAACACTTACCGCTTCCATTTATTTAAGAGATCGAAAGCGATATGCTCTGAATGCCGATTTAGATTTAACGCATTCTAACATTCAACAACTAGGTACAACGCTTCGATCTTCTATCCTCGCACGTAATGTTTTTGGCTCTCATGAAAACCTGAGCCTTGCACTTAGTGGTAGCATTGGAAATTCTTTACTTCCCAGCGATAATCTAACCACTGAATTAGGGGTAGACATCAACCTAAGTGTACCTCGATTATGGATGATTTTGCCAGCAGCGAATCTTGTTTCTGAACAAAAACATCCTCAAACTACCTTACAGATCGGAACCAATTTTCAAAAAAACCTAGGACTTGACAGGCAAACATTTAATGCCATTTACAGATTTAATTATCGCACCGATAGAAGAAGGTATTCTTTCGAATTTCCGAGCGTCACCTATGTTAACCATTTGAATCCAAACAATTTTTTCTCCATTTATCGAAATACCTTTGATCAGCTTAATCTACTAGCAGATCCCTTCAGGGGAGATAGTGCGTACACCAATTTCTTCAATACAGATCAAGCGATAGAAGAAGCTGAACTCAATGTTCCTGAAGGTGCTAATGCATTTATTGAGGCAGCCTTACAAGGATCGCTACCGATCTCTCAGGAAGAAACCTTAGAAGTTCGAAGAATTGAGGAGCGCAGAAACCGCCTCACAGAGAATAATTTCATCGTATCCTCAAGTTTCAATTATTCGTTTCAAAACTCAGAAAACAGAAACACTCCCAATTACTCACAGTTTGGTTTGAAATTTGAGCTCGCAGGAGCGCTTCTTGATTTTATTGATTCATCACCTAGTGAATCGATATTTAAAGTTCCCTTTGCTCAATACATTAAAACTGAAATCAACACCATTAAACACTTTGAATTGAGCGACGATACCCGGTTCGCATCCCGTTTCTTTGCAGGTGTCGCAATCCCCTTTGGGTCTGGGAATAACGTTCCTTTTGTAAGGAGTTACTTTGCAGGAGGTTCAAACGACATTCGATCTTGGAACGCTTACACCTTAGGCCCAGGAACGACCAATCAAATCAATGAATTTAACGATGCCAATTTCAAAATCACCTGGAGTAACGAATTGCGTTTTGACCTTAGTCAAAGTATTAAAGGAGCACTATTTACAGATATTGGAAACATTTGGAACGTTCTTGACGATACCGATGTAGAAGAAGCCATTTTTAGGGGGTGGTCTTCTTTCAAAGATGTAGCCGTGGGTGCTGGGGTCGGGCTGCGCTATGATTTTGACTATTTCTTGTTTCGGGTAGATCTAGGTTGGAAGATTTACAATCCTGCATTTTCGGGAGATAATCGTTGGTTTTATAACCAATCAAATAATCGCCCCATTTTCAATGTCGGAATCAATCATCCTTTTTAAAAGCATTTCTTACATTTGTCGACTAACATAATCAAAAAACCAAACGAATGAGTTTATCATCAATCCCTGCAGGTGTAGCCACTGGAGACCAAGTTCAAGCTATTTTCAAACTAGCCAAAGAGAAGTCTTTCGCCCTACCTGCGGTTAACGTAGTTGGCTCTAACACAATCAACGCCGTTATGGAGACTGCTGTCGCATTAAACGCTCCAGTAATTATTCAATTCTCAAACGGGGGAGCACAGTTTAATGCCGGTAAAGGATTATCTAACGAAAACCAAAAAGCTGCAATCGCAGGAGCTGTAGCTGGAGCGAAACACATTCATCAACTAGCAGAAGCGTATGGTGCACGAGTAATCTTACACACCGATCACTGCGCAAAAAAACTACTTCCTTGGATTGATGGTCTTTTAGATGCCAGTGAAGCATTTTACAAAGAAACAGGCAAATCACTTTTTAGCTCACATATGATCGACCTATCTGAAGAGCCGATCGAAGAGAACATCGAAATCTGTAAAGAATATCTGAAAAGAATGTCTGCAATGGACATGACCTTAGAGATAGAACTAGGAGTAACCGGTGGTGAAGAGGATGGTGTAGATAACAGTGATGTAGATGTTTCTAAACTTTACACTCAGCCTGAAGAGGTTGCTTTCGCATACGAAGAACTTTCGAAGATTTCACATCGTTTTACCATTGCTGCTGCATTCGGAAACGTTCATGGGGTGTACAAGCCAGGAAATGTAAAGTTAACTCCAACGATTCTAAAAGATTCTCAGGCATATATTCAACAGAAATACAGTATTAGCGAACACAATCCCATTGACTTCGTTTTCCATGGTGGTTCTGGTTCATCGGTAGAAGAAATTAGAGAATCGATCGGATACGGTGTGGTTAAAATGAACATTGACACCGACCTTCAATTCGCTTTCACAGAAGGCATTCGTGATTACATGACTGAAAAAATCGATTACTTAAGAACGCAAATCGGTAATCCTGAAGGAGAAGAATCTCCAAACAAAAAGCATTACGATCCAAGAGTTTGGTTAAGAAAAGGAGAAGATACCTTCTCATCTCGTCTTAAAAAAGCGTTCGAGGATCTGAACAACGTGAATACTCTATAACAAAAACAGCAAACTATGGCATCTGCTTGGTTTAAAAGGACAGAAAAGGGAATACAAACCGCTACGGAGGAGAAAAAAGACACCCCAAAAGGGCTTTGGTACAAGTCTCCTACCGGAAAAATAGTTGAGTCTGAAGAGTTAGCTAAAAATGCGTTTGTAAGTCCTGAAGATGATTATCATGTACGTATTGGAAGTAAGGAGTATTTCGAATTACTTTTTGATGACAACACATTTACCGAGTTCAACCAAGAACTTTCTTCAAAGGATCCTTTAAATTTTGAGGACACTAAGAAATACAAGAACCGTCTGGTTGACGCTAAGAAAAAGACTAAGTTAAACGACGCGATCAGAACAGCCTACGGATTATCTGCAGGACGCGAGATTGTTATCGCTTGTATGGATTTTAGTTTCATCGGAGGCTCAATGGGAAGTGTTGTTGGAGAAAAAATCGCGCGTGCGGTAGATATCGCTATTAAGAGAAAAGCGCCGCTTGTGATTATATCAAAATCAGGAGGAGCAAGAATGATGGAGGCGGCTTTATCTCTAATGCAAATGGCTAAAACCTCTGTAAAGCTAGCTCAACTCGATGCAGCCAAACTACCTTACATCTCCCTTTGTACAGATCCTACTACTGGTGGTACAACAGCATCCTATGCAATGTTAGGAGACATCAACATTGCTGAGCCTGGTGCACTAATCGGTTTTGCAGGCCCCCGAGTAGTAAAGGATACTACGGGACAAGATCTGCCAGAAGGTTTTCAGACTGCAGAATTTGTAAAGGAGCATGGTTTTTTAGATTTCATCACTCACAGAAAGGAATTGAAGAAAAAAATCAATTTGTATATTGACCTGATTCTCAACTTACCACTGAGAAAAGTTTCTGAGAAAGCAGAAGAGCTATCTTAAAAAATAACCTATATTTGCCGCCTGATTGAGCATCAATCAGGTACATAATAATCATTAACGAATATTGGCATGTATTTATCACAAGAAAAAAAAGCAGAAATCTTCAAGCAGTACGGGGGTTCTGAAACTAACACGGGTTCGACAGAAGGGCAAATCGCTCTTTTCACTTACCGAATCAATCATCTAACTGAACACTTAAAGAAAAATCACAAAGATTTTAACACTGAGCGTTCATTAATTCGCTTAGTAGGTAAGCGTCGTAGTCTTCTAGACTATTTAAAAGCTAACGATATTGAGAAGTATCGTTCACTTATTAAAGATCTAGGGATCCGTAAATAATCTATTAAGGGCATTCCAACGAATGCCCTTTTTTTTAGAAACGCTCGTCGTTTCTCAGTTTTTCATTGGTCTACCACACTCCACAACAACACAACTATTGACCAATTGTTTAACTCGTGCCACAGGCACAAAACACTAGGATTTATCCTAACAATTTTATGATTCCAAAAACATTTCAAGAGATCATTGATCTCGGTGATGGCAGAACAATCAGTATTGAAACTGGTAAACTTGCCAAACAAGCGCACGGCTCAGTAGTCGTACGCTCAGGAAACTGCATGTTACTATGTACAGTAGTTTCAAATTATCAAGCAGCTGACGTTGATTTCCTACCACTTACAGTGGATTACAGAGAGAAATTTGCTGCAGCAGGTAGATACCCTGGTGGTTTCTTCAAAAGAGAAGCTAGACCAAGCGATGGTGAAGTATTAACGATGCGTATCGTTGACCGTGTGCTCCGCCCATTATTTCCAAAAGATTACCACTCAGAGACCCAGGTGATGATTCAGATGATGTCTTACGACGAATCGATCACTCCTGATGCCCTTGTAGGTCTTGCAGCTTCAACCGCACTGCAATTATCAGATATTCCATTCGAAACCGCTATTTCAGAGGTTCGTATTGGACGCGTAAACGGAGAATTTGTTCTTAACCCTTCCCTAGCGCAATTAAAAGAATCTGATATCGATATGATCATCGGAGCCTCTTACGATTCAGTTATGATGGTTGAAGGTGAGATGAAAGAGATCAGCGAAGAAGAAATGGTTGAAGCCATTAAATTCGCTCACGAAGCTATTCGCGTACAATGTGACGCTCAGCATCGTTTAGTAGAACAAGTAGGTAAAAAAGAAACTCGTGAATTCGAAGAAGCTGCTAAAGAAGAAGCGCTTTACCAAAGAATTTATGAACTCGCTTACGATAAAGTTTATGCCGTTGCGAAAGCTGGATCTTCTAAAAAAGAGCGTGGTGCTGCATTTGCTGAAATCAAAGAAGCAGTAAAAGCGAGTTTTTCTGAAGAAGAATTAGAAGAAAAGGGTAAACTAATTGGTAGCTACTACAGCAAGGTCGAAAAAGAAGCGGTACGCAATCTAACCTTAGACGAAGGCCTTAGATTAGATGGAAGAAAGACTGACGAAATTCGTCCTATCTGGTGTGAAATTGATTATTTACCATCGACCCACGGTTCAGGTATTTTTACCCGTGGTGAGACCCAGGTTTTATCTACCGTAACCTTAGGTACTTCTCGCGAGGCTAATATTATCGATATGCCATCATTAGAAGGAGAAGAAACATTCTACCTACACTACAACTTCCCACCTTTTTCTACAGGAGAAGCGAGACCAATTAGAGGTACCTCACGAAGAGAAGTTGGACACGGAAACCTAGCTCAGAGAGCACTAAAAAACATGATTCCTGCCGACTGTCCTTACACAGTTCGCGTAGTATCTGAAGTATTAGAATCGAATGGTTCTTCTTCAATGGCTACCGTATGTTCGGGAACACTAGCTCTTATGGATGCCGGTATTCAAATCAAAAAGCCAGTTTCAGGTATCGCAATGGGACTTATCACTGATAGCGAGAGTGGCAAGTATGCAGTACTTTCAGATATCCTAGGTGACGAAGATCACCTTGGTGATATGGACTTCAAAGTGACAGGTACAGCAGATGGTATCACCGCATGTCAAATGGACATTAAGGTAAAAGGTCTTTCTTACGAAATCCTTACTAAAGCTTTAATGCAAGCTAAAGACGGAAGACTACATATTCTAGGCAAGCTGATCGAAACCATTGATACTCCTAAAGCAGAAGTTAAGGCTCATGCTCCTAAAATCGTTACTACTAATATCCCTGGTGATCTTATCGGAGCGTTTATCGGAAGCGGTGGTAAAAACATTCAAGAACTTCAAAAAACTACCGGATGTACCATCGTTATTAACGAGAATGAAACCGGAGAAGGTGTTGTTGAAATTCTAGGTACTAGCCAAGAAGGTATCGATAGTGTAATCGCTTCAATTGAATCATTAATGTTCAAACCTGAAGTTGGATCTACCTATAAGGTTAAGGTGATCAAAATGCTTGAATTTGGAGCAGTAGTTGAATATGTAGAAGCTCCTGGAAACGAAGTACTACTTCACGTATCAGAGCTTGCTTGGGAACGTACTGAAAATGTCAGCGACGTTATCAACATGGGTGATGAATTTGAAGTTAAATACTTCG
>Ga0222715_10005239_pt1 | contig 11086 bp, 10 predicted proteins | sample C33_9DmetaG_FD_165056 | JGI IMG/M metagenome (GOLD analysis project Ga0222715, IMG submission 165056) | Estuarine water microbial communities from San Francisco Bay, California, United States - C33_9D | ecosystem: Environmental > Aquatic > Marine > Unclassified | place: USA: California... | reverse complement strand
GGGCTGGGATCACAAACTAGGTAGAGCAGAACTTGTATCTGTGTTCTCATACTATGGACACATTGGATATCTAGCAGAAAACGGTGGAAAAATACGTGCTACCAACGGTAACTCATCTTATGGTGATTTTGGTTGTGTGGCAGAAGGTGTTGACCCAACTGAGGTTCCTGTAACAGGTAAAGTTAACAACAGATCAACAGATGCACTTGTTGACAGTGTGTTCACAGACGGTGAACAAATATTAGCTCTTGAATACGGAAATGCTGGTAGAGAATATTCTAACGCAACAATCACAATTACAGGTGACGGTTTTGGATTAAACGGTGTAGCGGCAACTTACAACACAGGTGGTGTTTACAAAATTAGAATGATGGAAACTCCAGGCTCTGATCCATCAGATTTAGGTGGTGACGGTTATGTAACAACAACTAACTCAGCACAAACAGGAACATTGACAAATATAACTTTAGCGGCGGCAGACTCTGCGGCAAGTGGTGTGTATGTTGGAATGGCACTGTTTATTACTGAAGGTAAAGGTGCTGGAATGTACGGTTACATTGACACATATCAATCTTCAAGCAAAATAGCAACAATTAAAAAATTCTCAGATGATTCAGCAGGTTGGGACACACTAGGTGGCAAAACGGCTGAGACATTAGATTCAACATCAATCTATGAAATCACTCCAAGAGTGGTGATAGGTGCTCCCGATAATGACGGTTCTACAACTCCTAGACAAGCAGTTGCCAGAGCAGTTGTAACAGGAGAAGTTATTTCAAGTGTTAAAATTTTAGATTGTGGTGCATCTTACACATCAGCGCCAACAGTGACTTTTGTTGATCCAAACAACACTGTGGATGCTCCAGTACAAGCATACATTGGAGATGGTGTATTAGGTCAACCAACATTTGTATCAAGAGGATTAGACTTTGTTACTGCTTCTGCGACAATCACTGAAGCGGGAACTATTGCTAACATTTCAGCAATCACAAAGGCTTCTCCAGCAGTGATTACAACAGCGGCGGCACACAATTTCAACACAGGTGATAAAGTTAAATTTGATGAAATATTAGGAATGATTGAGTTGAATACTGGTGTGTTCTACTATGCGAAAGTATTAACAACAGACACATTTGAAATTTACGCAGACAATGAGTTTATAACTCCAATTGATTCTACAAACTACACCACTTATCTAAGTGCTGGTGTGGCAGAAACTTTTGGTGGATTTAGAGATGACTATCAATCAGGAAAATACATTGCTGTTGAAAACTTAACTGAAATTCCAAGAGCAGGATCAAACATTGAGTTCGGTCATTTACCAGGACAATTCTTTAAACTGGTTGCTGTAAATCAACAGTTAGGAACACAGACACCTTTCACAGCATTGTTACAAATTTCACCAGACTTAAAAGTTTCTGAAGCACCTGAACATGGTGAATCTATTGAAATGAGAATTAGATATTCACAAGTACGTTTAACTGGACATGACTTCTTAGATATTGGTACTGGTAATTTCACAAATACTAACTATCCAGGTTTACCATTAGTAAATCCAATTCCAGCAAATGAAGCCGTTGAAGGTGGTGGAGGAAGAGTGTTCTTCACTTCTACAGACCAAGATGGTAACTTCAGAGTTGGTGACTTGTTCTCTGTAGAACAAGCAACAGGTATTGCTTCATTGAATGCAGACGCATTTAATATTTCAGGACTACAAGAATTACAGTTGGGTGATCTGGCATTAGGTGGAACAAGTGCTTCTATTAATGAATTCTCAACTGATGGAACAATGGCGGCTAATTCAGACGCAATTGTGCCAACACAGAGAGCAATAAGAACTTACATCGCGTCACAGATCGGTGGTGGTGCTAGTTCGCTCAATGTTAACTTGATTACTGCTGGATTAGTGGTAATTACTGGTAACACAATAAGTACAAGTAACGATGTAGGAATCGATTTCCAAAGCGTCACTAAATTCTCTAAAGGAATTTCAGGCGTACCGATAGCGATGAACTACTTAATACATAGTTAAAGGAGAAACAAACGATGGCTTCAGGAAGAATAGGAAAAGCAGATCTTTTAGCCGCTACGAATACGACTGTTTACACAACTCCTGTTGATACATTTACTGTGGCAACAGTGTCGTTTTGTAACAGAGGTAATCAAGCAGTAACCGTTCAATTAGCGGTGGCTGATGCGGCGACTCCAGATAACTCAGAATATGTGGAATATGAAACAGAAATTTTGAGTCATGGGGTTTTAGAAAGAACAGGTTTAGTACTGTCAGCAGGGCAATTATTGGTAGCACGTTCAAGTGCGGCTAACGTAAGTGCTGTTGTAAGCGGTATTGAAACAAGTACAGCATAATTTTAAGGTAAATTATATAAATAGTACTAATAAAGGAAACATAAAATGGGAAGATACATATCAACAACTGGAACTGCTGGCGTAGTCACTAAAGAAGTGGCAACAACTTACCAAGCAGTAGTAAATGATAGAATCCTAGCAGACAGTTCGGGTGCGACTTTCACAATCACACTACCTCTAAATGCTTCTTTGTTAATCAATGACACAATTCAAATCATTGATGCAACATCAAGTTTTGGAACGAACAATGTAACAGTTGCTAGAAACGGTTCATTAATTCAAGGTGCGGCAGATGATTTAACGCTTGACTTGAATGGTGCAATCTTAACTATGATTTACACTGGTCCAACTTACGGTTGGATAGTTGGTGCGGTATAATATTTTTTATACTACACTTACAAACTTGGAGAAACGGAGACTATGGCTAGTTTAAAAAACTTACTCGGAACAAAAAAAGATGCATTCGTATCGGTTCAAGAATCGAACCTAGAAAAAGGACGTATCTACACGTACACACCTGGTACAAACTATTCTACCAACTTATGGTGTGGATTTTGTTTCCATCCAGAAGTATCAGGCACAGCCGTATTTGAAATGTGGGGTGCTGGCGGATCAGGTGCAGAGATGTGCTGTTGTGGTTTTGGACTACCAGGCAACGCAGGTGCTTACATAAGGAAAACGATTTCAATGGCACCTGGTGATTTCATTTGTGGTTACACAGGAATTAGTTGCGGTAACGGTTCAGATTTATGTTTCAGAGGATGTTCTAATTCTTCTCAAGTAAGATTTTGTATATCAGGCGCAGAAACTTGTGGATGTGCTGAAGGTGGTAAAGGTGGAATTTCATACTGTTCAAGCCAAGCCAGTTTTTATTGTTGTTACAGAGCAAACGGATTCTGTGTAACAAGAACCAACAACGACAACTGTGGAATTATTTGTAATCAATGTAATGGTTCATGGTGTGCTCAAGCATTTGGCGGTGACGAAAACTACTGTGGAAAAATTTCTTGTGTATCAGCATTTGGCTGTTACCCATCATGTATTTGTATGTTTCATCATCATATCCCAACTCCAGCAGGAATGGGTTCAAAAGAAGGCAGAATGATCGTTTACACAAATGACGACAATAGTGGAACAGCAAACTGGTCAGGTCAAGGGCATTATCAAGCAATAGCAAACATGGGTTCGGGCAGATTCCCAACAGGCGGTGTGCCGTGGGCAAGTTGCTGGGACGGTGGTGTTCCTTGTGGATGTTATGAAAACGACGGATGTATTCAACAGATGCCTGTAGGTACAGGTGGTAGAGGACCTAACCCTTGTCCAGGTGTTAGAGATCACGCAATCAGAGGCGGAAACGGAGGAGTGCGAATTAAGTTCGTATCATAATATTATGGCAAGTTTGACAACACTATTACAATCCAAATATGATTTTGCGGTAGGTAATGAAACTAACCTTGAAAAAGGCAGAATTTATCAGTACTATCCAGGTACTTCAAGAGGCACAAACTTTAGATGTCACGTGTGTTTTGTGGCTCCATCAGATGGCACAGCAACCATAGAAATATGGGGTGCGGCAGGATCAGGTGCAGAAATGTGCTGTTGCGGTGGCGGTGTTCCAGGTAACCCAGGAGGTTATTCCAAAAAGACAATCACAATGACAGAAGGTTGTTTTATTTGTGGTGAAGTTGGTATGTCATGCGGTAACAGTTCAGATTTATGTTTTAGAGGTTGTTCTTCACCAACTCAAGTGTGTTGGTTTGGAAACGGTGGATTAGATGCTTGTATGTGTGCTCAAGGTGGAATGGGAGGAAGAAGTTGGTGTTCAACTGGTAATTCCATTTACTGTTGTGCGATAGCATCAGGCTTCTGTTACACACAAGGTGGTGACCAATACTGCGGTATTATTTGTAACTTTATGGACTCAGCGGCATGTCCGGCATTCTGTGCTTTTGCATATGGTGGTGATGTTAACTGTTATGGTGGATTTAGTTGCTACTATTTCAGAGGATGTCAACCTAACTGTAACTGTAGACACGTATCAATTTTAAGATTCCCTCCAGGAATGATTTCAACACTGGGTGGTGAAGTACACTATACTTTTGATACCAACAATGGTAGATGGAACTGGTCAGGATCAGGCGGATGGAGAGCGGCATCGCATGGATTTAACCTAGCAACACGTTCACCAACACAAGGTGGACAGTACAATGGTTGTTGGAACGACAACAGAAGTTGTGGTTGTTATGAACAAAATGGTTGTAACTCTTTTATGCCTGCAGGTATTCCAGGACAAGGACCTACACCATGTGATGGAGTAAGAGATCATGCTCACAGAGGTGGACATGGATTAATTAGAATTAAATTTATATCAGACACAGATGATTACAATCTGGATGCGACACCGTAGGAAGGAATAAATATTAGTATGGCAAGTTTAAAAGGATTATTGACCACTAGAAACCCAGCAGAGATGATTGAAGACAATCTCGAAACTGGTTATATCTATTCATACACACAAGGTACCAACTGGAGTCAGTTCTGTAACGGTGTGTGTTGGACTGCGAATGATGCCGGATCAGCAATTATAGAAATTTGGGGATCAGGTGGATCTGGTTCACGTATGTGTTGTTGTGGTGATGGATTACCAGGCAATGCAGGTGCTTATGTTAAAAAAACTATCTCAGTAGAAGCAGGCGACACTTTAACAGGTTGTGTGGGTATGAGTTGTTGTGCTCACGATTTATGTTTTTCAGGATGTTCAGCGGCAACAGGTGTTTGCTGGATTACAGCGGCAAACGGCAATGGCTGTATGTGTGCTAGAGGTGGATTTGGTGGCAAGAGTATGTGTACCACAGGTTCTTCTTTATTCTGTTGTTTCAGAGCACAAGGTTTCTGTTACACAAAATGCAACAACGATAACTGTGGACTAGTTTGTAATGTATGTAATGGAATGTGGGAAGCACTAGCCTATGGTGGAGATGTTAACTGTTGTGGATTATACGGTTGCGCCAGTTTCTTTGGATGCTGTCCACACTGTAAATGTCGGTTCCAACAACACGTGCCAATGGGTGCGGGTCTATTTGGAGAAGATGGAGCATTAATTACGTTCCAAAAAGAATCAGATGGAACTCCTCAATCACAATGGTCAGGTAACCAGATTATGCAGTGGTATGCTTCGTTAAACATAGCAACAAAAACACCTAGACAAGGTAACCCAGATGCTCACTGTTGGAGATCAACAAGATCATGTGGATGTTACGAAATGCAGGGTTGTAATAATTACTTACCGGTATCAGCGGCTGGACTTTCTCCAAACCCTTGTCCGGACGTTAGAGATCACGGAATTAGAGGTGGATTTGGTGGAGTAAGAATCAAGTTTGTTCCGTCAAGTTAATAGGAGTTTGATAAATAAAACTGTAAGAGGATAAAAGAAAATGATTAGACAAGATTTTACAATAAACATGCCGAATCAACCATACGTTGATGATTTCAGCGATGGCAAAACACACGCGGCAACTTATACTGGACACAGATACTTAACTTTTCAATACGAACAATCAACTGGTGAAGTTAAAAATCTTATCAACGCAGGTGACACAATGGAAGAATTGGGTGCCTACGATGCTCCGTTAATGGAAAATCATTTACCAATCACAATTGATGCTACAGAAAAACCATTACTAGCGGCTTACTTAACAGGCGAATATGAAACAGGTGAAGTAGCAGACTACACAGAAGATTTAGGAACTACAGACGCTGACGGCAACGCAGAAACTTGGACATATTACTGGCAAGATGATAAAGGTTGTCTAGCACAAATCTACAAAAGAGAATCAGTGTTCTACAAAGAAGTTGATGGTGCAATGACTTTTGTGGGTCCAGAATTTAGATCACACATTCTTTCAAGAGAATCTTTTTTAGAAAGTGTAACTAATCAAATTGCCTCAATTGATACTGAATTAGCAAGAGAAGATGGTATCTACAATGACGAAGAAAAAGCGGCAATTCAAGCACACAAAACTTGGTTAGAAGCAGTACCAACAAAGTATGCTGATGTGGACCACTGGAAAATAACTTTTCCACAATCTCCAGAATTCAAGTAATCAATTTCAAACACTGTTAAAAACTTAATTCATAAGTAATTACAGTTATGAATAGAATACCTTTCACAATATCATTACCCAATCAACCTTACGTTGATGATTTCAGCGAAGGTCTAACAGCACAGGGTTATTACACAGGACTAAGATATCTAAAAGTGCAGGTAAGAGAATCGGATGGTCTAATTTTAGAAATCGATGCTGAAGGTGAGACTTTGAAAGATCTCAACAGCACTCTTAAATTTGCCAGAGAAGGCAATTATATGCTTACAATAGATGCCACTGAACACCCTTGGGAAGCCGCTTATTTGGCAAATCATCTTGAAACTGATATAACCAATTATAGAGAAGAACTTGGCACCACAGATGCCGACGGAAATCCAGAATTTTGGGAATACTCTTATTCCGAAGAAGGCAATCCAATGCATCAAATTTATTATATCAACGATTTGTGGTATAAAAATGAACAGTTTGTAAGACCTAAGTTTAGAGCACATCAACACTCACAAGAAAAATTTTGGTCATCTGTACAAGATCATATCGAAATGGCACACAGAGAATTGGCCAGAGGCTCTGCCATATATAGTGAAAAAGAATTACAAGACTTAGAAACATACAAAAATATTGTAGAAAATTTGCGTAACAAATATGGAGATACTTTACACTGGAAAATTAAATTTCCAGATATACCACTTATTAAACCTTAATCAATATCGGAATCCTCAACAACTCATAATCAATAAGTAATTGTACAAATGAATACAGAATCCAAAAGACCTAAGGCTTTTTTCTTAAACGGAGGTATGGGAAGAATCATTTCTGCCATACCCGCACTAGAAAAATATCATGAAGAATCAGGCGATGATAATTTTATTGTTGTAATAGAAGGTATTTGTGATATCCTTAAAGGACATCCAACATTGGATACAAAAACTTATGATATGTATCATAAAAATTTATTTCATACAAAAGTTGTTAACATGGATATAGTTAGCCCGGAACCTTATAGAGTCAACGAATATTTCAATCAAAAATGTAATATTTCACAAGCATTTGATATTTTAATCAACAAAAAAGGTGTTAGAGAATTACCTAAGCCAACTTTAGTATTAAGTAAAGAAGAATTAATTGCTGGAAAAAAAGCAATAGATGAAGTGAAAGAAAAATTAAAAAAGGATAAAGTTGTTATTGTTCAACCATTCGGAAGAGCTATAGAACAAATTGATGGTTCTTTTGTAGATAAGTCCAACAGAAGTATAGAGTTTTTTAATTTAAAAAGCATCATAAGAAAATTACAAGAAAAAGATTGGGGAGTAATTCTAATGAGTGAATTTGGAATAGATTTTTCCGGTGAAAAATACAAAGACGATGTTGCCATGCCAGAGAAAATAACTTTAAGGCAATGGGCAGGCATGATAAAATACGCAGATCAATTTTTAGGTTGTGATTCAGTAGGACAGCACCTTGCATATGCTGTTGATACACCAGCAAATGTTATATTCGGATCAACATATCCTGAAAATACATCATACCCCAATATAGATAGTTTTAAAATTATAGATTTAGGACAAATGGAAAGAGAATACGATCCAATCCGCATAAGTTATGATGAAAGAATCAGTAGAAAACACGAAAAAATTATGTCAATGACTCTTGAGATAGAAGATTACGTAGTGTCTGCTGTTAACGGAGATCCAATAGAGGAATAAAATGGAAGAGATAGAACAATATAATAAAACAGGTTACATAGCGGCAATTGCCAGAGGACATAATGCAGGTGTATGTTTACTAAAAGATGGCGAAGTTGTGTTTTCAATAGAAGAAGAAAGATTATCTAGGAAAAAATATGATGGTGGTCCTTATGCTTCCATGGTAGAAATTTTAAAATACACCGACAAGATAGATTATTTGATAGTAGCACACACGCAAAGTTTAAGTGACAGGGCATGTGGAAGAGTTGATTATTCGGGTGACGATGTTTACACAGGATTAGCACGTAAGTTAGGCCTAATTGATCAACACGTAGATACATTGAACAAGCACCCGCAAGTGATAGATTTATCACACATACATCATAAACTACACGCCGCTTGTGCTTTTTACAGATCAGGTTTTGAAAATGCTGTGGCTGTAATAGTTGACGGGGCTGGAACTTTTATACCAATCAATAATAGTATAACTGGCGATATGACAGTGTTTGAAGTTGAGAGTATATTTCAATGTGATTATCCAAATGACATTTATGCTTTGTACAAACACTATGGAACCGGTGAAGCAACACCTGGAGCATATTATCCTGAATTAGATTCATCTAGTATAGGAGAACCTGGTAAAACACACGAAGCAGTGTTCAGTGACAAAGCAGGCATAGTAAAAGTGTATGAAGCAGTGACACAGTACTGTGGATTTAGTGCCATTGAAGCAGGAAAAACTATGGGATTATTTCCTTATGGAAAACAAAATGATACTATACCACCATTGTTTCAAAAAGAAGGGTATTTTTCTTTATCAAATAGGAACTTTATAATTCCTACATACCCTAATGCATCGGTTATCAATAGCCAACACTACCCTTTTGTAGATGAAAATCCTAAATCAGATTCTAAAGACGAATGGACAACCATGCAGAATAGAAGAGATTTAGCATATGCTGTACAAACACAAAGTCAAAAAGAATGTTTAGATTTAATTTACAAAGCAGTAAAAATGAGCGGCTGTAAAAATGTTGTATTTTCAGGAGGTTATGGATTAAACTGTGTGGCAAATTATTATTATCTTGAAAGTTTACGAAAAGACGGTATTAATTTTTATGCAGAACCAGTATCAAACGATGCAGGTACGGCAATGGGTGCGGCAATGTTATTCTATCACAGCCTTACACAATCCAAAGAAAAGAAAGCAAATAAACCAACATTGTATTTAGGTCCAAAAAGAACCTACACAGATGAACAAATTAAAGCAATTTGTGACAGACCTGGTGTAGAAGTTGAGAATGCTGATAACAAATCCGTTGTGGAATTAATTAAAAACAAAAATATTGTATCCATATTCCAAGGAGCAAGTGAAAACGGTCCAAGAGCATTGGGTAATAGATCAATATTGTATGATCCAAGAGATCCAAATGGCAAAGACCATGTGAATAAAGTCAAACACAGAGAATATTTCAGACCTTTCGCTGGAACTATACTGCATGAGTATGTACACGAATGGTTTGATTTGCGTGGAATGGAAGAAACTCCACACATGATGTATGCTGTAAATTGTCAACCAGGTATTGAAGAACGTATACCTTCAATCATACACGTGGATGGCACTTGTAGAATACAATCTGTCAAGCGTGAACAAAATCCATTGTACTATGATTTAATAAAAGAGTTTCACACTCAAACAGAATGTCCAATAATTTTCAACACATCTTTTAATTTAGGTGGTGAGCCATTAGTAGAAACATTAGAAGATGCTGTGAGAACCCTTCAATACAGCGAAATAGAATATTTGTTTTTACCCGAGTATAACAAACTAGTGAAAGTAAAAAATGTCTAAAAAAACAGCAATATTTTTAAATGGTGGAGCAGGTAGAATGATCAGTTCTATTCCAGCAGTAGAAAAATACCTAGAAGAAAACCCAGAAAAAGATCCTATTTTAGTATGTGAAGGTGGAACAGATGTATTTAAAGGTCATCCAAAACTTCACTTTAGAGCATATGATCATTGGCATAAAAATTTATTCCAAGAATTACTAAAAGATAGAGAATTAATCAGTCCAGAACCTTATAGAATATGGGAATACTACAATCAAAAATGTAGCCTAGCACAGGCATATGATATTGCTATCAATAATAAAGGTATTAGAGATTTGCCTAAACCTAATTTGAGATTATCTAAAGAAGAACTACTAATGGCAAGAAAGATGATCACCGAAGTTAAAGAAAAAACAGGTAAAGATAAAATTATTGTGTTCCAACCGTTTGGTAGAGGTGCTCATCCAGAACAAATGAGCGAAAAAGAAGTTGAAAAAGGAAAACAACCAGATATTGTAGATGTTACTGGAAGAAGTATTGAACTGACCAACATATGGAACATCGTTCGTAAACTTTCTAAGCAATATGGTGTGATGATTATGAGCGAGTTTCCTTTGGAATTTCAAAAACATATGAACACACCTGTAGCATTACCAATGGGAATTCATATTAGAGTATGGATGGCCGTCATAAAACAAGCCAATCATTTTGTTGGTTGTGATTCTGTTGGTCAACACATTGCTTATGCTTATGACAATACAGCCACAGTAATCATAGGATCAACATATCCTATCAACACTTCCTTTCCAGATGCTGAAAACATTGATATTATCGACTTAGGTAAAGATGATAGAGTGTATTCACCCATTAGAATCACATCAGATGAGTTAAGTGATAGATTGAATGAAGGCATAATGGCCATGGACGAACAGACTGAAGATAGAGTGATTAAATCTGTACAGAGAATGCTCAAACAGAGCAAAAATACCCAAAAATAAGCAATTAGTAGTAATAATACAATAGTTCTAAATTAGGTAAATACACTATAATAAGGACTAATCGTATATGTTTGATGTATCAAGATTTTTTGGAAAAGGT
>Ga0222715_10005238_pt1 | contig 11088 bp, 15 predicted proteins | sample C33_9DmetaG_FD_165056 | JGI IMG/M metagenome (GOLD analysis project Ga0222715, IMG submission 165056) | Estuarine water microbial communities from San Francisco Bay, California, United States - C33_9D | ecosystem: Environmental > Aquatic > Marine > Unclassified | place: USA: California... | reverse complement strand
CTACAGGATTTACTCTTCGACAAGTCAAGACACATCACAAGTCTCGCCCCAACATAGACTGCTGGGAACCACATGCGATAGACTGCTGTCCAGTCCACCCGACACCAGTTGAGACCCCTATTATGAAGCGACATCGGCTGTTGCAAGCACTGCTCAGTTGCTAACGGTAATCAGAATAACCCTAACCCTAACCCTAATTTTTTAGCTACTAAAATTGATTTTGTTCTGTAATATTATACAGTAAGATGAACTCAATTAAATACACCCCAGAGAGGATTCAATTCGAAGAAGACAAGCAGAAGGTTGCTTGTCTATACATACTCGAGGACTTAGTGGCTAAGGAACACAAGACAGCCGTAAAGGGAGCTATTCGTACTTTGAGAGAGAAGATGTTTGAGGAAACAGGTGAGGTAGCTTATGCTGATTATTGCCCAGGTTGTTCAGCAGGCGAGTGTGTGGGACATAGTTATAACCCTAAATACTGTTGTGTCGCAGATGAATGCCCTTATTAAATATAGATAATTAGCCTAACCATAACCCTAATTTTTTAGCTTAAAATTGATTTCTTGTCAAACAATAATTCAGTATGAATCTCCATGATTATATACTGGCGCAAGGCCCCCAGGGTAATAATAGGCCTAATTCAACTTCCTTTTATTTAGGAGGCAAGGAAGTTATACCAGAAATTTTTCAACAAATAGTTGAGAGATGTTCCGACCACACTCGCTATTTACTAGAACTCGCAATCAGGGATTTATGCGGGTTTATAGGTAATTTACCTTCACAAACACAACAATATTACTATGACTCTGAAGAAGAGTTTGATGATGGTTATGATACTATCGATGAAGTATATAACGATGACCATCTTGACTATGATGGAGAACCAGATGATGATAATTTCGAAATGCCAGAATATTAAAAAAATACCCAAAAAACAAAAAAAATTTTTTCAACATTCCTCTATTTAAAACAATTTGAATTTGAATTGGAGTTGAAGTTGAAGTTGAAGATTTTCCTCAAGATAAAATTGATTTGCTAGCCTAACAATCTTCACCAACCAGCAGTCAATACAGAAAGACATAAGTTGGAGACGTCTGACTATTGGTCTATAACTTTTTAAGGCAACCGAACCCCATATTATATGGAGAAACCATTCTTAAATGGTCACCCTGTTAAGAGGTGATAATAATTCTGGGGAAAATAGTAGGTGAAATTAAATATTGATTGCTATTTTTTGCCTTAATTTTAATGCTAATCTAAATTATTTAAACAATAAAATTGATTTAAAAATTATTGAAAATGTAGCAACAATGGTAAAGATATTCTTTAATCCAAATACACCTGAGGAACAAGTCCTTTTCAATTTTGAGTTGCGAGGATACAAGAAAATTGATAAGGAGAGTTCTCATCCAGATTTTATTAGGCTAATTTTACCAGGAAAGTGGCCAAACCAAGAGATGTGGTTATACCATAATAGAAAAAATCAATACTATTGGGCAAATATAAACGAGGAAGAGCATGAAAGATTTCTCTGCTCGAGGGATGTTGATTTACAAAAAAGCATGGATTTTTCAACACGCGAAATTTCAACTCAAACAGATTAACTTTATAATTTAGCCTTATAATTTCAATATTTATACTAAATAATTTAAAATTTTTTGCAATATTAAATTGATTTAAACTACTAATTATAAATAGAATTCTAATGACTTGGTTAAAGATTGCAGCAAAGAATTGTCCAGCAAAGGCACCAATGCCAACTTCACCTAAAAAGGTTGAAGAAGAAGTCAAAAATGATTATTGGTCAGATCACTATGATTGTGCTTGGAAAACAGTTGAACAACAAGTTAAAAACAGTTATTTAAAACTTGGATTAGAAGTTCCACAGTCTGTATATGGAAGACCTGGACTACTTGACTTTGCAAAATAATAGAAAAATCTTAAATTATTAGGCTAAATAACTATAAAAATATAAATTTTTTTAAGAAATAGTAAGATAAAAAATTTTAATTTTTTTCAATTCTATCTTTAAAATATTGTTTTTTTTAAGCAAATAAAATTGATTTTGTAGGGTTAAAATATTTAGACAACATGTCAGTTAGCGCTACTTTCAACAAATCTAAGACAAATCAGCTCATCCTGTTCATTCTTGAAAGGTATGGCATGGAGGAAGAGTATGACGAAATTATTCAGCAGGCTCTTGTTCAAGAGTTGATTAAAACTTCAAAGCCAAGAGAAACAAATGGAGATGCTCCTGCTACAAGTTCTGGTAAAAAGACAGAAAAAGGTCAATCAAGGTGGACTTCTTTCCAAAAGTGGGCTAAAAAATGGAGCGCTTGGAATGATACTCCACTTGATAGAAATACAATGAAAGAAATTTATGCATCTTATGGTGAAGAACAACTAAAAGAATGGGAGAGAGTTGCAAGCGAACTAAACGCTGGAAAAGATATCAGAGAGATTGAAAACAAACCAGAGATTAAAATTCCATCAAAAGAACCAGTTCAAGAACAAACTTCAGCACCATCTTCTCAGGAAACAGTTCAAGACGATTTTGAAGCTGCAGACATAAACAAAGATGGGGTGCTTAGTAAGGAAGAATTCAAAGCACATCAAGCTAAAAAAGAAGATGAGGAACTATCAGAGGTTGAAAAACTAAAGGCAGCACTAGCAGCAGCAGAAGCAAAAATACCACAATAAGCCCTAAAAAGGTAAGAAAAGCTATATAAATTAACCTTAAAAGGTATACCCAAAATTTTTTTGAATAAAAAATTGATTTTTTTAGCCTTAAATTTTAGACACAATGCAACATTACCATGGCTTCGAAACTATTGTTTTTCATCGCGGGAAGGCTGTTCTAGATGATAGACTCCTATTGAAAAAAATGGATAACACATATAGTACAGAAAAAAACATTGAAACTTGTCTTCTGAAGGTTTATATTGACAAGTATATTATAGATGAAGAAGAGATATATATCTGCAGCCCAAATGGTGGTGCACCCTTATGTTTTCAAATTGATTTTGAAGATATTGTTGAATTGAAAGGACTTAATTTTGTTCCAGCTAAAACAATATTAAGCTATTTATATAAAGCTGGTTTAAAAGGTAAGATGGTTGACCAAATAAATCATTATTTTGATATTAAACCTAAGACCATATAATGCAATATTCTAAAAGTTTAATAAATTAAAATTGATTTTTTGTTGTCTAATTTTTAAGGCAAAATGACAACTGATTTTCTACTACCATTTCAAAGTATATTGTACAGAGGGGGAAAATACTCGACTTATACATCACTAATAGATAATGGATTTGATCTAACTCGTTTAGGCACTGGATATGGTTCAACGCTTGGAAAAGGAGTGTACCTAACAAAATCAAAGGAGGAAGCGCGTTCTTATGCTGTGGATGGTCGCACCATTTTTCAAGTTCCAGTTGAAGATTTAAATCCCTTCAAGTTGGAACGTGCTTTTAGTGTTGACTCAAAGCAAGATAGGAAGAATTTGAAGAAGATTACTCAAATTGCGAAAGATCGAGGTTATAATGCATTAGAAAGCGTTTGTGGTCTTGAAACTGTTATCTTTGAAGAAGTAGCGTCAAAAATTTTATGGAATTGTGGCGAAATTCTAGTTCATCACCCATAACACCTGTCTTCAATATGGTATAGTAATTGTTAAGTATCACAATAAGCAGTAATTTTAGCATTAAAATTGATTTAAAAAAATAATTTTTTTAACCCCAAATGGAGACCCCTATTATAGCTAGAAGAAAAAATTTGGTTCCTGCAATTCGATAATGGTTAGACAACAAGCTTATATACGAGTTAGCTGCTGCTCATAAAGCCTACTGTGAAAATTACTGGGAATTACAAGAACAAGAAAACAAGAACGAGAAGCTGAACAAAATTTAATGGCAAATGCTGAATTGAAAACAATTTGAAACAATTATACCCTAAAAACTATAAAAATTAAATAATTTTTTATCTTAATTAAATTGATGTTGGATAAGATAATTTTTAGCTATGGCAACAACAGTTGTTAATGAAAGTATTTATGATAGGCAGCGTGACCAAAATTGTAAATCTAATGGCACATGTTGTGTCACATTTAATTGTGATAATAGACCAGAGTTCACAGAAGGCAGATCTTGTAAGATGTGCGAAGGTTCACCTGCTTGCTTGCAAGAAAATTCATGGTGTGGTGAAGTGCACTGTATAAATTATGAAAAATTAATGGAAAACCCACATCCTACGGTAAATAATTTTATAGGTGTGGCTTGTTCTCCCTGGATACCTAATGATGGTAGGGGTGGAAGATTTATAGAAGGTCTTAACAGAAATGATTATACAGAAGCAGAACAACAACAGATTATAGATGAATATAATGCACAAACTTACGCAAAAGGAAGGGATTTATCACAAGAAGTACTAAGAGAGACTATATTAAAATTTATGGCTTAAAATTAATATGTAATCATACCTTTAATAACTATAAAAATTAAATAAATTTTATTATAAATGCTTAATATAAATATTTTTTTTCATATTATTTTTTTCATATTATTTTTTTAGTTTATATATACAGATTTAAAATTGATTTATATATTATAATATATAATAAATATGTCTTCATCTAATATTAATAATAATACTTTTGAAGAAATAAAAGAATATTATGATAATGTATTAAATAAAGATAAAACAACATATAAAACCTCTAATGATGAACCTACTCCTATTGATTGTGTAATTGACATACTTGATAAAATACCCGAAGACTTATGGAGTAAAAAAAATTTGAAAATATTAGACCCTTGTGCTGGTAATGGTAATTTTAGTTTTATAGCATATAATAAATTAATACCATATCATTCTAAAAAGGATATTTTAGAAAATATTTTATATTTTAATGATATTAACGAAGATAGATTAAATAATATAAAAGATGTTTTCTGTTCTAATGAATATAAATTAAATATTAGTAAAAGTAAATTTGAAGATTATAAACCAGATATTAAATTTGATGCAATCATAGGAAATCCACCTTATGCTAAAATACTTGATAATGGTAAACGAGCTTCAAAAAATCATAATTTAATAAAAGATTTTATAGAATTGGCATTAAATTTATTAAATAGTAATGGTTATTTAGCATATATAACACCTGATAATTGGATGTCAATTAGTGATAGAAATACTTTAATAACAAGAATTACAGAATTACAAATAATTCACTTAGATATTCATAGTGCTAAAAAATATTTTCCTAAAGTTGGTTCTAGTTTCACATATTATGTTATACAAAATAATCCTTTCTATAAAGATATTAATATTTCTGGCGTATATAATGGTGAATATTATAATAGTCAAGTTAAAAGTGAAGTTAAACACTATATTCCGTTATTTTATAATAAAATCGTACAAAGTATTTTATCTAAAACTATAGACAAAGATAATACTAAATTTATAATTAAATCATCAAGTGATTTACATCGTTATACCAAAAAAAATTTAATCAGTAATACACAAGATGATGAATTTCGTTTTAAATTAATACATACTCCAACTCAAATCTGTTATGCTAATCGTCCTCATAAATTTCAATCTAATTGGAAAGTTTTTATACCTACAACAACATACTATTCTAAAATGTTTATTGATGAATGTGGTATGACACAATCTATACTATTCCTAATATGTAGTAGTAAAAATGAAGCCGTTAAACTTAAAAATATATTACTTCATCCTTTATTTCAATTTATTATATCTATTACTCGTTATGGTAATTTTAATAATCAACGAATTATTCAAAAACTTCCATTTTATGATGGAGATTATGATAAATTATATGAATTCTTTAATATAACAAATGATGAAATAGAATTAATTAAAAAATATATTTAATAACTATAAAACTTTTTTTTTTAATCATGCATATGTAGGATCCTTATTATTACAAAGGAAAGGTGTATAATAATTTTGGATAAAATCAGATAAGTATTTGGCTTCGTAAGCGTGATATGTTTGAACAAAAATATTAACATCGTCTCCTAATATGTTATGGGTTACAGTTGTTTCAGGTAATTTTAAACCATACATTTTAATCTCATAACCAAGATTAATATAAAACTCAAATGTGTTATAAATATAAGCATTAGTCACAGACATTTTATCCTTTCCACCCCTACTCACAGTATGATGACCACTTAAGTATGAATTTATACGCCCTTTCAAACCATCTCTTGTTCCTCCAAATTTAACTATATTACCATTTATAGTAAATATATATATCCATTCATTCTTATTATTCCAAGTATCTTTATCCACACTAGGTTCCCATTTAATAACACTTTGTCTTTTTTTTTCTCCATTTTGTTTAACTTCATTATCCAAAACAATATCCGCAACCTCATCAAAATGACGACGATATGGATAATTATCGATATGAAGATTATTATCGTCTGGAATCCTTTTAATCCATATTTTATGAGGTGAATTATTATACAAATCCTCTACTACTGAGTTTGCCATTGTTGAGTTTGCCATCATATTTATAAGTTCTATTCATTTAAATCAATTTTATTAGCTTGAAAAAAAATATTTTTTAAATAAATTTTTATATTTCATTTTTACTTATATATATTTAAAATTAAATTACTATATACATTTATGGGATTACTATATTTAATTCAACCCGTAGAGTTATGTGGAACTAATAGATATAAGATTGGTTGTTCATCTAAAAACACCCTAGAAAGAGTATTATCATATAAAAAAGGTTCAAGATATTTAATTACCATTACAACTGAATTGTATAATGAAATTGAAAAAATATTAATTAAAGAATTTAATAATAAATTTACTTGTATAGCTGGCAAAGAATATTTTGAAGGAAATGAAAGTGATATGTTTAACCTATTCTTAGATATTATAAAAAAACATAATAAAATACCACAACAAGAATTAATCGAACATAATAATGAAGAAAATGTAGAACAAACAACAGATTTACAAGATACTACAAAATTAAAACAACCAAAAATACATAGATGTTATTTTTGCAATTATCAAACTAATAAGAAATCAAGTTTTATAAATCATATAATAATGAAAAAAAATAAATGTAGTTTTTTACTAAAAGGAGATAATATTGTAATTAATAAATTAGAAGACTATTATAAATTAGTTGAATTACATATAAAAGAACCAAATAATTCCATATGGGGAATAAAACCCGTAAAACAACCTAAAATACATCAATGTTATTTTTGTAATTATAGCACTCAACAAAAAACACACTTCAAAGACCATATAATGAAGAAAAATAAATGTAGTTATCTATTAAGAGCTGATAATATTAAAATTAATAATTTAGATGACTATTATAAATTAGTTGAATTACATAAAAAAGAACCAAATAATTCTATATGGGGAGTAGAATCAGAAATACCAATAACAGCAGAAAGTGATATAATCCTACAAACTCCTGAAAATACTAATCATATTTGTAATCATTGTAATAAAAGTTTTGCTAGAAAAGATTCATTAAGAAGACATTTAAATGGACGATGTAAAGTATTAAATAAACAAAAAAAACAAAATAAAGAAAACTTCCAGAATTTAGATATAATAAATAATACAGTGAAAGAATTATTAACTAATTGGGTAATTTTAAATAATACTGAAAATTCATAAAAGTTGTAAAGTTTTATAATTTCAATATTGTTTTTTCAAAAAAAATACACTTGAGAATTTTTTATTTTTTTTTTCCACCAATAATATTACACCAATTTAAATAAATTCTCAATTATAATTCTCAATTCTCAATTATAATTCTCAATTCTCAATTTAAATTCTCAATTTATTTAATTTAAAAATAATATAATATATATATTTAATATGAAGATACATAAATGTTATTTTTGTAATTATAGTACTAAATATTCAACAAGTTTCAAAGACCATATAATGAAGAAGAATAAGTGTAATTATTTAATAAAGTCTGTCTCCATAAATAGTATAGAAGATTATTGTAAATTAGTAGAATTACACCAAAAAGACCCAACTAACACCATTTTTAATGAAAATCCAGAAGATTCACCACCAATATATTATGACTCTGATAATAGTGAAAATACAGATGAAGAAAAACAAGATAAAATCAATAAAAATACTGAATTTATTAATAAACAAATAGATAATTATTTAAATCCTAAGTTTGAGTGTGAATATTGTTGTCAAACTTTTACCAGAAAAGATGCATTAAATAGACATATTAATAAAAGATGTAAAGTATTAAAACAGATAAAGCAACAAGAATACCAACAAGAAGCAGAGAATAAGAAATATAATGAAACTATGAAACAATTAGAAGACAAAGATTTAGTAGAAGAAATAATGCTATTAAAAGGTTTAATGGAACAACAAGATGAAAAAAATAGAACAATGGCAGAAAAAATACAACAATTAGAAAATAAACCAACAAATAGTATAATAACTAATAATAATAATATACAAAACATAGAAAAACAAGAAAATATACAAAATAAAACAGAAATAACTATTAATAATTTTGGTGATGAAAATAAAGATATATTTAAAGATGAAGATTATATGATGTCTTGGATAGATAGACCATTTAAAGCTATGCCACATATGATAGAGAAATTACATTTTTGTCCTAAAACCAGACCAGAAAATACAAATATAAGAATTAACAATATAAGTAATGGTAAATCACAAATATATAAATATGGAAAATGGAAAACAATAATGAAACATGAATTAATATATGATTTAATAACTGAATGTGCTAATAAATTAATAGATACTTATGAACTTTATGTTCAAGAAGGCAAAATAAAAAGAATGACAAGATTTGAAAAATTTATGAGACAATATGAACAAGATGATGCTTATTTTGTTAAAACACAAAGTGAACAGATAGATTGTAAGTTAATAGATTGTGTTAAGAAGCATAAGACCTATTTAAATAGTCTTAAATGACATATTATTATACCCAAAGTATGGTATTTATAAATATTATACTTAAAATATGATATTAATATATATTATACTTGAAGTATGATATATAATTAAAATTTTAAAGAATTAATAATGATTTACCCGGTAGCTATACTCGGGGGATAAGCGCCTTAAATATAGTCCGTTGATATAGTCGCCTAATATATAGACCCTAAATTGTGGTATTTGTAGCTTTAAAATTTATGATAGTTTGATAACATATTAAGAAAAATAAAATTGATTTCCTTCCGGTATGTATAATTAGAGATGTCGAGTAATCACGAGCAGACTATTATTAATCACCTCAGGTCTAATCCTGGGTGTGATTTTACTATGAAGCAATTACGGAATATTTTAAATATACCGTACAACCATTACAACTTTCTGCGAGGACAGGTTGATAAGGGTATTATAGAGGTTGTAAACCCGGATTATACCCCTAAAAGTTATAGGTTTGTATCTCCGGTTGTAGATACTAATAGTGTTATTACTACGGATAGTAGTAGCGAAAATAATACTACAACTACAACTATAACTATAACTATTACTACTACTACAGAATAAGCTATAAGGTAGTTTTATATAAGTTCTATAGAGTAAAAAATTAAAATTTTTTGCTTAATTAAATTGATATTTTTCGCCTAAAAAATCAGATAAAATGAGCGAACAAAATATTAAAGAAGACGCTGCAAAATGGAATAAGTTAGTTGAATGGATTAGGGAAACAAAAGATGAGGAGGATACAGATATATGGGAATTTTTAGAAGAACACTTGGGTTTAACTTCAACAGGTGATAAAATCAAAATTAAAAGCTGTTGTGAGGAGAATGCAATAGAAGACAATAATTCTAAGATAATCTCTAAATAGAATTTAAGCCTAAAATTAAATAATTTAAAAAAAATAAAATTAATTTTTTGACTAATAATTCATAATCATAATTTCATATTGTATACCTCTATTTTCAGCTCCACCAGCTAAAACTCTATGAATAGGTATTTTTATTTGTCTAAATTCTTTTTTTGGAAAGTGTTTTCTTACTAATTTACTATAACTATTACTCATCATAGCATATATACCTTTTCCACCTAATTGCTTAAATGTTTCAAATAATTCTAATGAATTTTCATCAGTCCATTCATCTTTACCTTTGTATTTATAGTTATGTTTAGTTCTATCGTCTACGACATATGGTGGGTCAAAATAAATAAAATCACCTGCTTTCATTTTAGGTAATAATTTTTTCCAATCACCATTATAAAGTTTAACGCCTTTTTCATTTAAAGTATTATGAACATTTTCAACATTTTCTTGATTATATAATGTAGGTTTTAATGCTGTTCCAAGTCCTGAAGTACATTTACCAATAGCATTAAAGCTCATCATACTATTAAAACAAGTTTTATTAATAAACATATATAATGCTGCTCTTTTAACATTGTATTTTCCAATTAATTTATTTAATTCTTGTCTTTTATTAAGAAAATATTCTTTTTTATCTTCTTTACTTTCTATATTAGCATATTCTTTTTGCCATTTTAGTAAATACCTTTTTAATTCTTTATGATTATCTCTTACAACAGTATTTATATTAATGACATCTTTATTCCAATCATTTAAATGTGCTGATTTGTCTAAAGGTACATATCTGTCTATCATATTATAAGCAACAATACCACCACCCATAAATGGTTCAAAATAATTATTAAATTTTTCTGGTAAATTTTCAAAGATACGATTTAATAGTCTTTTCTTGCCTCCAACCCAGTGCAGACAAGTACCAATTATTGGTTCATTTTCACTATCATAACTTGAACTATCATAATCACTGCTACTTCCACCACTAAGAGTTTCTATATTATATTTATTCTCCATATATAATATAATTATATATTTTTTTTGTGAGATTATACTCATAAAAATAATATAATAATATTTTTTTACAAATATGTTTTGTCAATATGTTTTTACAATATTGTAAAATGATTTAAAAATAAAAAAATAATATAATTATATGATAGCATTAATATCTCAACGTTGTATATCATCATTATCTGTTTTAA
>Ga0222715_10005237_pt1 | contig 11088 bp, 10 predicted proteins | sample C33_9DmetaG_FD_165056 | JGI IMG/M metagenome (GOLD analysis project Ga0222715, IMG submission 165056) | Estuarine water microbial communities from San Francisco Bay, California, United States - C33_9D | ecosystem: Environmental > Aquatic > Marine > Unclassified | place: USA: California... | reverse complement strand
CTCATTGAGACAGCAACCGGTGGCGAACAGATCGAGGTATATATCTCACGAGGCTCCAGCACCGAAGTTCGCGTGCACAACGGCGAAGTTGAGCATTTCGTTTCAGCAATGTCGTCGGGGATCGGCATCCGCATCATCAACGACGGTCGAACTGGGTCCGCTCATGCGGGAACTCTTGATGCAGGTATTGCCTCGGCGGTGCTCGCTGAGGCACGAGAAAATGTGAGTTTCAGTTCGATTGATGAGTGGGCGGCGCTGGCAGAGCCTGATGGTGTTGACGTCACGGAGCAAGACCTATGGAGCGACGAACTTGAGCGTTATCCAACTTCCGACAAGGTCGAACTTGCGCAACGGCTTGAGCGAATGACGCTCGACTTGGATTGCCGTATTCGAGTTGATGACACCAATTTTGTTGACGGTGGTGGCGAGGGTCTCGTGGTGACCACCACGGGTATTCGGCGTTACGGACGCTCTAATTCCTGCTACCTCAGCGTGTCTACTCTTGCCGATGACACCGATGGAACTCGCACCGGGTTTGGCTTCGCTGTCGGTGCGCATCCAGGCGAGTTTGATGTCGAGCGGGCAGCGCGTGAGGGAGTCGATCGCGCCACACGACTGCTTGGCGCGATCAAGCCAACATCACGTTCAACCACGGTTGTTCTCGACCCGTTCGTTACTGCTCAACTACTCGGCATTATTGGTTCAACTTTGAGCGGGGATGCAGTGGTACGGGGTCGAAGCCTGTTCGCTGACCGTGTGGGCGAATCGATCGCCGCATCAACATTCACGCTTGTAGATGATCCGACCGATCCTCGGGCATACACCGCAACCGATCTCGATGGTGAGGGTCTTGCTGCCCGACGAAATGTGTTGATCGACGAGGGAGAGTTGAGGGGTTTCGTTCACTCGAGCTACTCGGCACGTCGTGGCGGGGCAGCGACAACCGGTAATGCAATTCGGGGTGGTTATGCGGGATCGCCATCAGCCGGCTGTCTCGCATTGCAGTTGGTGCCGGGTGAGCGGGCTCAGTCAGATCTCATTGCCTCGATTGATGATGGCGTGCTGATCGAAGGCGTGAGTGGGTTGCACTCTGGTGTCAACACGGTGAGTGGAGACTTTTCGGTGGGCGCAACAGGGATGTCGATTCGTCATGGTGCGCTTGCTGAGCCGGTTCGTGAGTTCACCATCGCCAGCACAATTCAGCGACTATTGAACGACATTGTTGAGGTGGGCGGCGACCTTGAGTGGCTTCCAATGAGGGCGTCTGGATCATCGCTCGTCATACGCGACGTGATGGTGTCAGGAAGTTCATAGCTCGATGGATCTTTGGCACGCATTGGTGCTTGGAATTGTTCAGGGGCTGACAGAGTTCTTGCCAATCTCATCGAGTGGCCATCTCGAATTAGTGCCACGGGCGTTTGGTTGGAGTCAGCCGGAGGGTTCTGCTTCGCAAGCGTTCGACGTTGCATTGCACTTTGGGACCCTTCTCGCGGTAGTTGTTCACTTCAGAACCGACCTCATCCGCTATGTGGTGGATGGAATTCGAGCAATGCGGCGCCCGAAGGCAGCATCATCTGATGGCAAGTTGGCGTGGCTGTTCGTTGTGTCGGCGATTCCAGCATCGGTTGCAGGGGTGTTGTTCAACTCATTTATTGACGATCGACTTGGCACGCCAACTGTGATTGGGTGGTCGCTCATCATTTTTGGCCTGGTGTTATTCGGTGCCGACCGAATTGCCGGTCAACGCGACCTCTCATCGGTGCGCCTGCAGGACGCGGGTGTCATCGGTCTTGCGCAGGTGCTTGCGTTGAATCCGGGCACATCGCGCTCGGGCATCACGATTTCTGCCGCACGAGCAATGGGATTGCAGCGGGAGGCAGCAGTGCGATTCTCGTTTGTGATGGGCATTCCCGTGATCAGCGGAGCATTCGTCTTTGAGATGGCATCGCTCGCAAAAGATGGAGTGCCGGATGGTTTGGTAAAGGCGATGGTGATCGGTGCAGCGGTATCGGCAGTGACCGGATGGCTCGCCGTTACCGGATTGTTGAAGTTGGTAAGAACGCGCTCATTCACACCGTTCGTGGTCTACCGAATTATTCTTGGTGTGGTGGTGCTACTCGTCGTCTAGCCCTGGCGAGCAGCCGTGCAGCCAAGCTCCGAAGCGAGGCGGTGGCGATCAGCGATCAACAGTGCAAACAACATCAGTGCAGAGCTGACGGTGAGCATGTCGATCACAAGTGGGTGGCGAAGCCGCCACCGACGGAAGTGGGTACAGGTTGCAGTGGCTCTGGCGTTGAGCCTCACGAGTCGTGATGCAGTTGTGGTTGTTCGTTGATCTCTGCTCGCCATGCAGCAAACAGGATGCCGGCTCAGTCGGTCGACGTTGAGGTCGTCGACGAACTGGATGAGGTCGATGACGATGAGGTTGAAGATGACGACGACGAGTCAGACGTTGTTGTCGTTGAGCTACTCGGACTCGAGGTTGGAGTGGATGAACTCGACTTGCTCGATGATCCGCCGCGACTGTCGTTCTTGTAAAAACCGCCACCTTTGAATGTGACACCAACAGGTTGAAACACCTTCTTCACTGCGAGCATCTCACCGGAATCAGGGTGCTCGTACTCAGTGAGTGCATCATCGCTAAATGACTGCTGCACTTCAATGGTCTCTCCGGTGTCAACAAATTTGTATACGTAAGTCGGCATGGCAGTTCGCAGGATATCGTCGGACTCGTGGAGGTGCGAACTCTCGTCATCCCAGCTGCCGGACTTGGTACGCGTTTTCTGCCAGCGACAAAAGCGGTCCCGAAGGAACTCATGCCGATCGGCGATATCCCCGCGATCCAATTGGTGATCGACGAGGCGCTCGGAGCAGGAATCGATCATGTGGTCATCGTTGGAAGCGCAGCGAAGCCAGCTCTCGAGGAATATTTCGCTCCACGACCAGATTTAGAACGCCTACTTCGAGAAAAAGGCAACGACGCAATGGCTGATCGACTTGCCTCGATTGGTCGAGATTGGCGGGTGAGCGTTGTCCACCAAGATGATCCCAAGGGTCTTGGTCATGCCGTTGGATGTGCATCGGGTTCTGTCGAGGGTGACGCCTTCGTCGTTTCGCTTCCCGATGAAATTATGAGTGGTCCAGAGTTCCTTCGGAAGATGATTGATGTGTGCACCAACACCTCAGGCAGTGTCGTGGGCCTCATGGAAGTTGACCGATCTGAGGTGTCTGCGTACGGAGTGGTGGCTCCAGCGGCAGAAATGGTCGACGGCATCGTGAAGATTGAAGATCTTGTTGAGAAACCATCGGTGAACGACGCTCCAAGCTCGCTGATCATCATCGGCCGGTATGTGTTGACGGCCGATATTTTCGATGAAATTGCAAGATTGACGCCGGGCGCTGGCGGTGAATTGCAACTGACTGATGCGATTCGAGCGCAGGCTCAGCGTGCTCCGCTTCACGGTGTTGAAACCATGGTGAATAGGTGGGACACCGGCACTCCACAAGGGTTTCTCGCTGCCGCAGTTGAGATTGCGCTTGTGCACGGGTGGGCGGATGGGCTTGAGTCTCAGCTTCGCGTCGTTCTTGATCGACACCGTGACTGACGCCCGTTACCGTCGGCGAAATTTCCCTTCGATGTCAAGGGGAAGGCCAAATCTGTCGACTGTAAATTCGGTTACCGAACCGAGGTGCTCGACTCGCAATGTTGATTCGTTCAGTCGTTGATAGTGCCGGAATCCGGTGGTAAGGCCAAGTGTCTCAGTATCAACCTCAATGACCTGAACGATTGATGGTGCGTCGATCGCGGGCTGGTGTCGGCGGGCTGGAACGAGGTGGTCGAACGGCGTGCAGTTCAAGGCAAGGTCTGTGCACCCATCAAGGTCTGGGCGGTGTGCTCCATTCATTTCGCCCCAGCGTCCTTGGCCATCGGTTCCCAGCCAAAGGTCTGGCTCTTGAAGATCGCGGAAGAGGAGGAATTGTCTCACTTCCCACAGAGGCGACAGCCGAACGACGTACTGAACGTGTTCGCGTCCAACCACCCCAGAGGCAGTCCAGGCCTCGTTTTCCCATCGAAGGGTGAGTTCTTCGTTGTGCTCGCCATCCCAGGTGTCCCAGCGAGCCGTAAAGCCGTCAGAAGGAAATGGTGTGAACGCACTCACCCTTCTAGTCTGCCGTACGCAAGGCTGTCCCGCTCGCGGTACGGTCGGGGACGTGATTCCGTTGCCAGAAGCCCAGTCTCTCGTTCTTGAGCGTTGTCCGGCGCGTCCTCCGATTGAGCTGCCCTTCGAAGAGGCCGCTGGGATGGTGCTTGCTGCCGATGTGATAGCGACCGAGTTGGTTCCGCCGTTCGACAACACCGCCGTTGATGGCTATGCGGTGATTGCAGCCGATGTGGCGACCGCACACGAGCAGCCGGTTGATCTTCAGGTCGTTGCCGAGGTGGCTGCAGGGGCAGCGACAGATCGTGTTCTGGCTCGAGGCGAAGCGATTCGGATCATGACTGGAGCGCCAATTCCTTCCGGGGCTGATGCGGTTGTCATGGTCGAAGATTCTGAAATGCTGAACGAGGACACCGTCCGGCTGTCGTCGAGTGTGCAGCCCGGTGATGCCGTACGGCCGGCTGGGGATGACGTGAAACCAGGCGAGGTTGTTCTCGCTGCCGGAACGCTCATCACCCCGCCAGTGCTGGGTGTGCTCGCGATGGTAAACGCCTTGACGGTGCCGGTGTACCCAAGGATTCGCGCTGCAGTCCTGTCAACGGGCGATGAACTCGTTGACGATGGGCGACCGCTCCAGCCTGGCGAGATTCGAGAGAGCAATCGTCGGATGCTGGCCGTTGCGCTGCGTGATGCCGGCTGCGAGGTCACCGATCTTGGCACCGTGCGAGACGATGAAAATGTTCTTGAGCGTGTGCTTCGCTCGGCTGCGGAAACCTATGACGTCGTGGTGTCGAGTGGCGGCGTGTCGATGGGTGATTACGACGTTGTGAAGGCGGTGCTTGGACGAATCGCTGACATGCAGTGGATGCAGGTTGCGATCAAGCCTGCGAAACCATTCGCATTCGGTCTGCTGAATGGAACCCCTGTTTTCGGCCTGCCGGGTAATCCCGTGAGTTCTTTCGTGAGCTTTGAAATGTTTGCCCGACCGGCTCTGCGTCAGATGATGGGCTTTGAGCGGCTTGCTCGGCCGAGTGTGGTCGGGGTTGCCGATGTTGCGCTTGAGCGCCGCCCTGATGGGAAAACACATCTGATGAGGGTCCAAGCCGAATTCGCCGATGATGGTCGATGTCACGTCGTCCCGGTGAGGGCGCAAGGAAGTCACCAGCTGGCAGCGACGTCATCGGCGAACGCAATCGCTGTGGTGCCTGACGGCGAAGGAGTGCCGGCTGGGGGAGAAGTAGCGGTACTTCTTCTCCTATCCTGAGGAAATGAACTCGGAAGCGCGCGATCTTGTCGACCCGTTCGGGCGGGTGATCCGAGATCTTCGTATCTCGGTGACTGACCGTTGCAATTTCCGCTGCACGTATTGCATGCCTGAAGAAGGCTTGAAGTGGCTCGATCGTGACGATGTGCTCACCTTTGAAGAGATTGAACGAATCGCTGCGCTGTTTGTCCGACGGTTTGGGGTTGAAGGTATTCGCCTTACGGGTGGTGAGCCGACGGTTCGCGCAGGAATTGTGACTCTTGTCGAGAAATTGTCGCATCTTGGAGTTGACCTTGCGATGACAACGAATGCATCCCGGCTGACCAGCCTTGCTCGAGATCTGAAGGCAGCTGGATTGAGTCGACTCAACATCAGTCTTGACACGCTTGATCGCCAGCGTTTCGCTGAGATGACTCGGCGCGATGAACTTGATCGGGTGCTCGCGGGAATCGAGGCTGCACGTGATGCCGGGTTTGAACCGGTGAAGATCAACGCAGTGATCGAACGAGGCGCCAACGACGATGAGATTGTCGCCCTCGCTCGATTCGGGCGTGAAAAAGGTGTTGAAGTTCGATTCATCGAGTTCATGCCACTTGATGCGTCCGGGGAGTGGGGGAACGACAAGGTTGTGGGTCAAGACGAGATCGTTGCAGCAATTAGCGCCGAGTTTCCGTTAGAACCTGTTCCTGCCCGCGGAGCTGCCCCTGCTGACCGATGGAAGTATGTCGATGGAGGGGGAACAGTCGGAGTTATTCCGACTGTCACGAAGCCATTCTGTGGTGATTGTGATCGGGTTCGTCTCACCGCAGAGGGTCAGTTCCGTACGTGCTTGTTCGCAACCAATGAATTCGATCTGCGCTCGTTGCTCCGTGGCGGTGCGACTGATGACGAGATCGCCAATGAGATCATTGCCGCTGTTGGCACAAAGTGGGCTGGCCATCAGATCAATCAGGTGACGTTTACTCGACCGACGCGAACAATGAGCCAAATCGGAGGCTGAGACCAATTGGTCTGGAGGCGAAATGAACGACGCTGGCTTTACACATCTTGACGAGACCGGCGCAGCCCACATGGTTGATGTCGGCGATAAGCAAGCAACGCGCCGCAGGGCGGTTGCTCGCTGTGTTGTTGACATGGATGCGGCAACGGCTTCTGCAATCGTCGAAGGCAATACGAAGAAGGGTGATGTCTTAGCGGTTGCTCGCATTGCTGGAATTCAGGCTGCTAAGCGCACGTCGGACATCATTCCTCTATGTCACCCGCTGCTCCTCAGCAAGGTGTCTGTCGACCTATCCATCGGAACGACTTCGGTTGAGATCGAATCTATTGTCGAAACAACCGGGCCTACCGGGGTGGAAATGGAAGCACTGCATGCTTGCACGGCGGCAGCGCTCACGATCTACGACATGTGTAAGGCGCTTGACCGGGCGATGGTGATCAGCAAGGTCATGCTGGTCGAGAAGTCTGGGGGCCGTTCGGGGACGTTCCGTCGACCCGAGTGACGCCGGTCACAGCATCCGCAGCACGCGTTGCTGTTGTTGTCATAATTGTCGTATGATCGTAACACTTGGTCATATTCCGGTGACCTGAAAGTTTGAACTCATGGGTGAACTCGTCCTTCTCATCGTTGCTGCGGCTTGGGCTGCTGTGCTTCTTCCGCCTTTGATGCGGTCGCGGTTCGAAAATCGCCCAAACTCGTCGGTGACTGATTTCAACCGCCAACTTTCTCGCCTCCAGGGTTCAGTTCCAAGCCGAGCAACAGGTTCGATGCGAGCAGCTGTACGTCCGCTTGCAGGCTCGCAGATCGCAGCGCAAAGCCGGCGTGAAGCGGCTGCGGTGCGTCGCCCGAAGGTGCACGGGGCACCGAGCCTTGCAGCATCGCAAGCTCAGCGCCGCCCGATATCGGCTAGTGAGGCTCAGCGCCGCCGTCGGACGACTACGTTTACCGGGCTGCTGGTGACGACCATCTGTTTGCTCTTTTTTGCCGCCACAACCAAAGAGGTAACGATGCTGTACCTCTTTGCGATGTCGTTCCTTTCGCTGTGCGGCTACGTCTACGTCCTCGTCTCGATGCGTCAGCGCACGTCCTCTTGGGGTCCGGCTGCTCGGGGTGACGACTGGCTGCGTCGCTGAACTGACCCACCGATACACTCTTCGCTTCCGGGGCTGTAGCTCAGTTGGTAGAGCGCAACAATCGCACTGTTGAGGTCAGGGGTTCGATTCCCCTCAGCTCCACTCCGGTGTCCTCTCGAAATTTCGCGTGATGGCCTCCCAACATTCAAGACCGATCGTTGTCACCCGCGGTCAGATAAGGTCGGTCAGTGAGCGGAATCAACGAGCCAGCCTCAACAGACGTTGATTCTGCGCGTGCCTGGAGTGTCGCCGGTGGCGCATTTCTTGCCCTGTTCACCGTCTTCGGCGTTGTGTACAGCTTCGGTGAATTCTTCGGTCCGATGGCAGACGAGTTTGGATCGAGTCGTTCTAAAACCGCCATGTTCTTTTCGATCACGACCTTCGTGTATTTCGTACTCGGGCTAATCACCGGTCGCCTCGCTGATCGCGTGGGACAACGCAAAGTGTTGTTGGTGGGAACAGTCGCAATCGTCGCAGGATTGTTTCTCACATCGAAGGTGTCGTCGCTCGAAATGGGGTATCTCACCTATGGTGCAGGCGTCGGGTTTGGGGTTGCCTGTTGCTTCGTTCCGATGGTCGCCGGAGTTGGCGGATGGTTCGTCCGTCAACGAACGCTCGCTCTCGGGGTCGCAGTCTCAGGTATCGGAGTTGGCACCCTCGTTGTTGTCCCCTTCTCCGAGTGGCTTATCGGCGAATACGGATGGAGAACGGCATATCAGATACTCGCCGCGTTATCGGCGGTGCTGCTGATCCTTGCCGCAGCGCTCGCTCACCGTCCACCGAATGCAGGAGTCACCCCCGAACCCCTACGTACGACAATTAGTGGACGAAATGAGTTCTGGGTTCTATATGGCTCAGCATTCCTATTGTCGGGCTCTCTCTTCATGGCTTTCGTGTTCATGGCCGACTTCGTGTCATCAAAGTCGGTAGACGGTTCAGCTGCCGTCCTACTCGGGGTCATCGGGATTTCATCAGTTGTCGGACGCTTGCTCTTAGGGGCGCTCGGGGCACGCATGGGGGTACAGCGGCTCTACCTATTGTCGTCGCTGGGTCTCTCGGCAAGCTTTGGGGTATGGGCGGCGGTTGGCTCGTCGTATGTCGGTCTCATCGTGTTTTCGATCGTGTTGGGAGTCTCTTATGGCGGCATTATCGCAATCTCGCCTGCGGTCGTCGCTCACCTGTTCGGCACCCTCGGCATGGGAGGCGTTCTCGGAGCCTTATACACCGCCAACGGTCTTGGTGGTCTCGTTGGCCCCCCTGCGCTTGGGCTGCTGATCGACTCCTCCGGTTACTTGGTTGCGCAACTCATTGCTGGAACTGCGGCTGCGATCGGGGCGCTTATGTTGCTCTTTCTTCCAAAGCCATCCGCCAGTGACGGTCAGTGATCGACGACTCATTTCGTCAAGCGCTCGCTAGATCAGCACCGCGTCCAATAGTGCAGTAACTCGGTTGGTCCATCGCAAGGTGATGTAGGTCAGCCGACGCATGTCGCAGCAACGCACATCAAGAACCACGATTCAGCCGCTTGACCGTTGGAAAACCCGGCCGAAAATTTTGGAAAATCAAAAACGCCACAAACAAACACATTGATCCGTAACCCTCAAAGAACTTCAGGAGCACCCCACTCCGGGTCCTCCGGAAATTCTGGGTGATGGCCTCCCGAAATTCCAGTGATCGTGATGACATCATCGAACATTGCATGAGATCATGGTTCACGTGAGTAATGAGCAGCGCCACGGAAGCCCGATTGACCGCACTGAGGAGTGGGCAGAACTTCGACAGCGCTATCTTGCGCCGTCAGCGACTCGTCCGCCCAGCACTGCACGAGGTGTACACCATCAAGCGTTGCTGTCATCTGACGTTGAGCGAACGATCAGGTTTTATCAAGACGTGCTCGGGTTTCCCTTAACTGATCTCTTCGAGAATCGGGACTACTCCGGCAGCACGCACTTCTTTTTCGATATCGGCAATGGAAACTGTCTTGCGTTCTTCGATATGCCAGGCCTAGGTCTTGGCCCTTACAAAGAGGTGCTCGGTGGGCACCACCATCTCGCGATTTCGATGGAGCCGGACCAGTGGAAGGCTGCTTGGGAGCGCTTGGTGGCCGAAGGAGTTGAGGTTGCCCACGTTGATGGATCGTCGCTGTACTTCGTCGGACCAGACGGCGAGCGGCTCGAACTGATCAGCGACCCGCTAGGTGAGATGTACGGTTCGAAGGTGCTCTAGCCGGCCCTCCGCCGCCGTCGTCGCCCGTGATGCAGATCGTCAGTTGACCTCCTGCAACACTGTCAAGGTGGCGTCTAGTGAGAACTTGGTATGGAGCGAAGTGCAAGAAAGCCCGGCCGCCTGGTCGGCGCTGGGTGAGCTCTACCACCGATATCTCACTGGGTTGCTGCTTGGCATGGTGACGCGGGTCGGAGTTGAACCGGCTGCCCGCGTCGTCTTTCGCACCTTCCGAAATCAGCACCTCGAGGCGTTTATGCCCGGACTTGAAAAGCTTGGGTTGACAAACGAGCCCGATGCCGTCGCATGCGCGAAATATCACGTGCTGTCGAACTCTCTCGGTGGTGTCCACGTCGAGTGGATTCCTGAAACAGACAAAAAATCATGGGTTCGGTATTCGCCTCCCCGCTGGATATTTGACGGTACGGCGGTATGCGGAATCCCCACCGAACTCAGCCGCGCCATGTTGCGAGGATGGCATGGTCACAACGGGGTGACCCTCGGAAATCCCCGCCTCGGCTTTGTTGCAACTTCGCAGACAACTGACGGCCAACCGGGCCTTGTCGGGTACTACATCGAAGAAGACCGCGATCTTGACCCAGACGACCGAGTTCGTTTCCGACCGGGTGAGCGCCCACCTGGGCCCGCTGCTGACCTGCCATCACCATCGTGGGACCCCGTTCGCTTAGCAAAGGTTGAGCGCAACTATGCCATGAACTACATCCATACGATTCTTCCTGCAATGACTGAGGAGTTGGGTCCAGGCACCACCCGTTCGGTCGCATCAGTTGTTGGCCGACAAATTGGAATGCAGTTTCACTCAACGGTGATGGAGATGCTCGGTGTTGACGGCAATCTTGGGCTTCGCCTTGGTCATCTTCTTGCGGGGCATGGTGATCGATGTGAGGTTGCTCAAGTTGGCGATGGGGCACATGTCAGACTTCACTCGTGGCGGCTGTTCAACCCATTGTCAGTTGACGCTGTGGTGTTCGACGGTTGGAACGCGCTGTGGGAGGGCTTTGCCTTGATGGAAGAACGACTACTGTCAGTCACGCAGCGGCTCGACCGGGGAGCCTCACACTTCGAGTGGGTGATTTCGTAACTCCAGCAGTGGTCGGGTCGTCGTTACTCGTTGGCTCGTGACTGTTAGCGATGAAGCGCAACTCGGCGCTCGATCTCAGCGATGAGTTCACCCGGGTCAGACTTGAAGTTGGCAAACTCTGAACTTGTCATGATGACCCGCCACCCGTCATCATTCGCGATCACGACAGCCGGAAGCTGACCGGCAGCAGAAAGCTGGTCTGGAAG
>Ga0222715_10005236_pt1 | contig 11089 bp, 6 predicted proteins | sample C33_9DmetaG_FD_165056 | JGI IMG/M metagenome (GOLD analysis project Ga0222715, IMG submission 165056) | Estuarine water microbial communities from San Francisco Bay, California, United States - C33_9D | ecosystem: Environmental > Aquatic > Marine > Unclassified | place: USA: California... | reverse complement strand
GATTTATAGTGTATAGCAAAGATGTACCTATATGTGCGGGATTTATTTATAAAACAAATTCAAAAGTCGCATGGGTAGATTGGATTATATCTGATAAAAACTATAAAGACAAAAAAATAAAAGCACAAGCATTAGAATATTTAATAACTGCAATGTCTAACATATGCAAAGAATTAGGATATACTTATGCATACGCTTTAATAAAACACAAAGGATTAACAAAACTATACGAAAAATTAGGGTATATAAAAGCAGATCAATATACTCAAGAATTAATAAAACAATTATAAAATGGCAGCATTTACAACTATAGCATTAGCGGCTGGTGCGGCGGCAACTGTGGGATCCGCAGCGACCGGATATGCAAGCGCAAGAAAAAATGAACTTAAAGCTAACAAAGCTAGTAGAGCGGCTAATGACGTATCTGCAAAAGCATCTGCGGCATTAGCAGCAGCTGAAAGAGAAAGCTTCGTGCCGGGTTTTAGCACAGCAAGCGACCGTATACCTGGTTACCATAAAGGAGTAGGGGCTACAAGGGTTTTGCCTACTTTAAATAATCAAATCACTGCTGCTCAGCAAAGAAATTTAGAAGCTAGAGACAGAGCTCTGGGTATAGAAATTCCACAGCAAATGAGAAATATTCAAAATAAACCAGTTTTTGAACCTTTTGGCGGCGACGATGTGGGAGATAGAGCTTCAAGAACTGTAATACAGCCGATAGGAGATCCAATGGATAGAGGGTATCAAGAAGCTGTAAGAGCTGGGTACGATCCTACGACTGGGGTTTCAATGCGAAATAATAGAGGGCAGAATGTTGTTAATGAATTATTGAAAAAAAGATTTGAAGAAGTTACTAGAACACTTCCTAAAAACCCAGCAGGTTTACCAATATTTCCTGACCCCGACACAAAAGAGGGTAAAGATTTTTATTCAACTTTACCAAAATCTATTGCGGATATGGCGAGCGACCCTAATATGGCCCAAATGTACAAAGGGAGTAATATAGTAAACCCTTATGCAAATGTAAGAGACTTAAGCGGAATTGTTGAAGACGCTAGTGATTTGTTAAGAGATAGATCAGACTTATTAAAAGATAGAACTGATTTAATACAAGACAGAACAGATTTATTACAGAGCAGGGAGGGGCTATTTGAAAGCGCTGTGCCATTAGGAGAAGACTTGTCTGTAGGAACTGAAGACTTGTCAAGAAGAGTTGTTGATTTAAGACCAGGAGCGCAAGATTTTTCTGGATTAGCAAGTGACACAAGTGTGTTAGCGTCAAATGCTTTTGCTGATTTACAAATTGCAACTCAAGCCGCTGATTTACAAGCGCAAGAAGCTGATCAAGCTTTAGCAAATACATTGTCAACTATTAGAGCAACGGGAGCGGGTGCTGGAGGTGCGACTGCGATTGCTCAAGCTGCTTTACAAAGTAAATTAGGTATTTCTGCAACAATAGAGCAGCAGGAGGCAAGAAACACGCAGTTAAGAGCACAAGGGCAACAACAAGTTGAACAAATAAGAATGTCTGAAAGCAAAAGATTACAAGATATTGCTTTAGGTGAAAGATTGCGTTTAGAGGGATTAAGGCAAAGCGAAGGACTAAGAATAGATGAAACTCGTTTACAAGAAGGCAGAAGATTACAAGAGCTTGGTTTAAGCGAAGGTAGAAGATTACAAGAATTAGGTATAAGTGAAAGGCTGAGAGAGCAAGGATTAACATTAGATGAATCATTGAGATTGCAGCAAGCACAATTTGATACAGCAAGAGAAAGAGATAGATTTGCTTTTGATGAAGCTGGAAGATTACAAACAGCTCAATATGATGAAGCTGGAAGATTACAAACAGCTAAATTTGGTGAAGCTTTAAGAGGTCAGCAAGCTAGGCTGGATGAGCAGCAAAGATTGCAACAAGCAGATGCAATGGCTAGAGAATATCAATTTAGAGTTGCAGAAACAAGAGAGCAAAATAGATTGAATAGATTAGCTGGGCAAGAAACGCAAGCTGTTCAAAACGCGGCATCGCTTGAAGCTGCAAAAGTTAGCGCAAAAGCTCAAAGACAAGGTGCTTTAACAGGTGGATTAGCAAGTATTGCTGGAACAGCTCTTTCTGTAGCTGGCGCTGGTGGATTTGGAGGAGGTGGTGCAGGCAGCTTACCTAAAGTAAGTAGTGGTGCTCAAAAATTAATGGACGCTTCTGGAAAAGGTGGCGGAACACTTAGTGGTCTATCAGACAGAAGACTAAAGAAAAATATTAAATTAATTGGAAAATCAAAATCAGGTTTAAATATTTACATGTTTGAATACATTGATAAAATATTTGGTAGTGGAATTTATCAAGGAGTTATGTCTGATGAAATTCCTCAACACGCGGTTATCACCCACGCTGATGGATATGATAGAGTTGATTATTCAAAAATAGACGTAGATTTTAAAGAAATATAAAATGGCAACAAAATACAATTTACCGCAATTTTCAAGTTCACCTACCCCGTTGGCTCAGCAGCAGCCTATTATTAAGCTACCTAATTATGCTGAAATATACGCAAGAAGTTTTGCTGCAGGGCAACAGTCCGCAACAGAAGCTTTCAGGCCTATTAGATCTGCAATTGAAAAAATACAATTACGTAAAGAAAAAGATCGTTTAGAAAAAAAAGCTGATGAAGAAAGACTTTTAAGAAAAGAAGAAAATATAGCTAAAGAAGCTAGTAATTATCAAGAATTAATATATCAAAGAATAACCGAAAGAGGAGCTGGTGAATTTGAGGGTGAGATAGAAAATATGCTAATGAAAAATGTTGATGGTTTTGCGGCAAATGAAAGAGCGTATAAAATTGAGCAGAGCATTTCAGCGGAGGATTATAATAAAATGAGGGCTTTTTATTATAAAGAAATTAACGATATGAAAATTAGTTCTGAAGCATTAAAGGCTAGTTTAGATTTTGATGCTCAAAACAGTGAAAAATACTCAAGGTATAATAATCCTGAATTTCCAGGTTTAATAGAATCATTAAAGCAGGGCGAGGCTAGATTAGGTAGAACTAAAACAGGTGATTTAGCAATTATATACGATGACGCTTTAGGTAAAGAAGCTTCTTTTTTAGTAAAAGATTTAAAAAATCTTAGAGCTGAAGACAATATAAATTTAAAATTAGATTTTTCAGATGAATCAGATATTGGTTATCAATCTCATATACAATTAGAAAAAGAAGTAAACGGAATTGGTATTGTTGAACCTGAAAGATATGATAATATAACAAATGATGCAATTAACAAAACTGAAAGGATGACTTCAGTTACTAAATTTACAAATGAGCAAAAAGAACAAGCTATAAAATATATTGTTAATGAAAGTCCCACAATGCGTAATTTAATGGATCCTAGCACAGGTGTAGGGGGGAAGTATTATTTAGATAACATGTTATACGTAGATGAATTAGGTGAAACAGGGGCTGATGTTAGAGTTAATGTGTTGGCAAAAAAATATTTTAAATCAAAAGGTATAGTGCCTTCAGCTGAAGAATTTAAAAAAGTTGAAAATTTACTTGAGACTTACAGTGATGAGTTAATTTCAAATGACCCATTACAAAATGAAATAAAAGAATTTCAAAATGAACAAATAAAATTAGATTACGCTGAAAATCTTTGGAATACTAAGTTTGCTTCAAAAGAAAAAGAATTAACAGTAAGAAATGTAAATAATGAAAATATTACATCTGAGGACGAAACAAACACTCAAAAGAAATTATATGCAGATTCATTACCTGCCGCAATTAGTTTAGGTGAAGATATAACAGAACTAGCTACTTTTGGTGGAACTGAGCCAGGTAAATTAGTAAACTATTCGAATACGATTAAAGACAAGCTTAATGGCTTTCTTGGATTAGAAGCAACATCAGGTGTAGAATATATAGAAACAACAGCAATAGGGGCGGCCACAAAAGAAGATCCAAATAGAGAAATGGACGCAGCCTTTTATAAATTGCCAGAATATATATATGGAAAAAATAAAATAATAGAGATAAGTCCTAAAACAACTGCCAGTTATTTACATTCACTTAGAAATATATTATATGGTAAGTGGACAGCAACAGCTGATATAGATATAGATAAGTTGATTCAAGGCCAAAACGATTATAGGTTAAATAAACAAACAGAAAACGCTAAGTATTATTCTGAAAGAATTACGGAGTTTGGAGGAACTTTACCTTCTGTTCCAGTTTTTCCATCTAATCCTTTTGCTGGAGGTACACCAGGTGCGTCACCTATGCCAACATCCCCTCCAATTTTCCCACCTAATTAATAAAAAAAAATAAATTATGTTTGAATTAAATGGTCAAAAATTTACTCTAGAACAAATACAAGACGCCGCTAATAAAAGTAATTTATCATTAGAGGAATATCTTACTAAGTCTGGTATAACTAGAGTGCTAGAAAGTTCACAGGATTTTCAGAACCCTACAATACCGGGTGCGGTTGTAGGAGAGAGTCAAGCACCCGATACGGAATCCAAATTGGAAAATACTTCTTCGGAGCCTGCTACATCGGCAAAAGTTAATATACCGAATATTCCATTTCCAGTAACAGTTACAACTGACGAAAGAAGTACAGATGGAATGAGCTATGATGAAATATTTTTGCAAGAAGTAAATAATGTAATACCAGCTTTTGCTCAAACTTGGCAAAATTTAAAAGCTAATACTGTTGATTGGTATATAAAAAAGGGATTTGTTCCTTCCGGCAATGTAGCTACTAATACGGCTTTAACTAGTATAAGTAAAATACCGGCTGTTCAAGATTTTAAAGAAAATGTAACTAATTTTTTATTTAAAAATTTAATATACAAAAAAGATGATGCCGTAGAATTTAAAGATGCTACTGAAAAATTTATGATTGATACTTATAATAATTCAGCCAGAATAGGTGATCAAATTAAATCTTCAGGTAGCTTAGTAAAAGGTATAACAGAATTAAACCCAAAAGAATTTGCAGGAGGAGCAGCGCAAACAATACGATCTCTAGTAACAACTATGGTCCCCGCTATAGCGACCAGAGGTGCTAGTATATATCCTCAAATAAGTGGGCAGATGTATGTTGATTATAATACTGAAAAAGCAAAAGCATTATATGGTGATGATCCTGAAGCTATAAACAGATTAATTAAAGAAAATAAAACAGAGGTAACAACCCCTATGCTTTTAGCAGGCGTTGCAGCAGCGTCTGAATATGCTGGACTTAAAGGTGTTACTCAAGCTATTAAAAAAAATATAGGAGAAAAAATAATTGGTAAATTTGCACAAACTCTTTATGCTTCAGGGGGAGAGGGTGCTACAGAGCTTTTTCAATCAGGAGTAGAAAGTTACAGTAAGGGTTTAGCAGGCGGTAAAAATGCAATTGAAGCTGGCGAAGATTTTTTTAATACTGTTTTTTCAGAAGAAGGCATGGAGTCATTTTTACAAGGAGCATTTGGAGGTGGGGTTATGACCGCTGGAGGAAGTGTTATTAGCAACGCGTACATAACAGCTAGAGAACAAGGTAGCAATATGGGTATTGTGCCTAATAATATGTCTAAATTAGCTAATCTTAAAAGAGAAAGAGCGACTACATCAGATGAAACGGTTAGAGAAGGGCTGGATTTAGAAATTGAAAAAGTAGAAAATGAAACTAAAACTGTAGTCCAAGAAGGTAATGATATTGTTGACAATGCAAGCGAGCAAGAAGTAGCTGTATTAGCCGACGCGCAAGTTGCTTTAAAACTATATGAAACCCAAGTGTCAACTTTAGTTTCTAAATTAGAAGCAGGTGAAATAAATCAACAAGAACATGATTTTGCATTAACCGGTTATGTTAATCAATACGTAAAATCTCAAGAAGCGGCTAGAGATACTATAAGTGAAATATCCAATAAAAACGAACAAGCGTCTAAAAATAATGAAGAGCTATTAGGTATTATAAAAAATACTGAATCTACAGAGCAACAAGTATCTACAGCTAAAAACAAATTAGTTGAAAATAATCAAGGTTTAATAAACAATATAGTAAATAGAAACTTTAATCCAACATTAGATACCACGCTTACAAAAGAAGATTTCGCATCAGAAATTAATATAGAGTTTTCTAAATTAATTAATTCATATAAACCTGAAACAGGCACACCGTTTGGCGCGTATGTACAGCAAAACTTACCAAAAAGATTACCTGCAATATTTGATAAATTAGTTGAAACAAAAACTAATGAAGAAACTGGTAAAAAAGAAATAATAGCCAAACAAGATATAACAGATACACAGATTGAAGGAGAAACAACCACACAGGGAGAAGTTAAATTAGAAACTGAAAAAACTAAATCAGTAAAAAATAAATTATTTACAGCTAAATTAGGATTTGATAAAAAGTTTGTTCCTGGCCAAACAGATAAAACTTTTGCCGATGTATTTTCTGAAGCTGTTGCTAAAACATTTGGTACAAGTTTACCCGAGGTGACTGATAAAAACTTTGTAAAAGAATTCCAAAAGAAGAATAGAGCTGAGTTAACACCTATAATTCAAGATTTATTAAAAAAAGATAAAGACACAGGTGTTGATAATTTTAAAATATTTCTTGAACAAAACTTTGATGAGGTTATAAATCAATTACCTCAAAACGTTATAAATAAAAAATACCCTATGCTAAGAGAAGCCGTTCTTAATGAAGAAGGAAAACAGCAAAGAGAGGGAACAAAAGAGGGTAAAGGTGTTTTTAAAAGAGTTGAGCAAGAAAAATCTGATTTTATAGATTACTTTACAGCTACTGAAGACAAGGCAACAGGTAAAAAAATTGGTTCAAGCACAAGAAGTGATAGAAAACAATCATTATTAAGAACATTGGTAGATGAGCTTTCAGCAGACGCCGCATTAGAAGTCACTAAAGATCAAACAATAATGGATAAGTTTAAAGAAGTACAAGAAGTTGAAGGCAAAGCTGTACCAGATAATTTTCTTGATGTTATTATTGAAAAACTTGATAGGGGAATAGAGTATATAAATAAAGTACAAAAAAAAGTAAATTGTATTTTTCAACTGGTATTGATAAAATTGTTTTGCAAGCATCAAAAATGTTTTTACAAACATTAAAAGCTGGTATAAAAGCTGGTAAAGAATTTGTAAGTGCGTTAAACGAAGCTTTGGAAAAACTAAGTAGTACTTTAAGTAAAAAATATGATGAAACTACTGTGGAAGCTATTAAAACAAGGGTTGAAACAGAAATATTAGAAAACGTTGATTCTGAATCAGCACCTAAGTTTTATAATATTGCTGAAATAATAAATAATGTAGCAGCTGGCGAAAGAGGTAGAGCTTATGAACAAAAAATATTAGATGTATTAAATTCATTTAAAATAAAAGAATTAACAGTTGCTAAAAAAACAGCTAATAAAGTAGGATCTAATAACCCAGATATACCTATTAAATTTAAAAACCAAGAAAGTAATATTGAAGTAAAATTATCGTCTGAAGAACAAATGGGTAGTTTAACAGCAAATTATGACATGGATAACCAAAACTTTAAAGTTACTAAAGAAGTAGATCCTGCAATAAATGATATTATAAATGAATTATTAAAAGAAAAACAAAAAGACACTGATAATTATTTTAAAAGAGCTGTTGAATTAGGGGGTGTAAAAAGTAAAACTGGAGTTAAGTTAGATAAAAAACAAAGAAAAAAATTACAGGACGAGGGGTTACAAGCAAAATTATCTGGCAGGATAAGTACAAATAGCACTCAATTACTTGCTGATTTAGAAAATAAAGAAGGAACCTATTATATACAAATGGGTGAAAAAGGTTTATTTTATTTAGGGAAAGATATTTTAAAGTTAGGTGTACCAAAACTAGAAGGCAACATATCTTTAGAGTATAGGATTGCATCAGGTGGAAAAGCTGATAAACAAGGAAGAAAAAACCATTCATTAAGAATGTTTCTTAGATTAAAAGATTTTAAAACAAAATCAACTGAAAGCTTGGACGATATCAATAGTGTAAGAAGACTTTTCAGCAATGAACCAAGCTCTGCAAATTCTGAGCTTAATGAAATGCTTGAAAGAACAAAAGGTATTGCGTCAACAGAAAGAGTCTCTGTGGCTAAAGCAAAAACATTAGGAGCTAAAAAAGAAAGAGCAAAATTGTTTGTTCCTAACACAGCAGAAGATTTATTAGGTTTATTGTATAGATTTGCCGGCAAGGGAAAACAGGGTGATGCTGATTTAAAATGGATTAAGCAAACTTTTACGAGACCTTTAACAAGAGCAAACTTAGAATTTGAAGCCTTACAGGTTAGATCAAATGAATTTTTAAAGGAAGCTAAAGATATAATGTCGTCAGCAGGTGTAGATTTAACAAAAGAAGCTATAGATGGGTATACTGTGGAGCAAGCTATTAGAATACATCTTTGGACTAAAAGAGGTTTTAAGGTTCCAGGTATGGATCAAAATATAGACAAAGAGCCTGGTCCTGAACAAGCTAAAGTTAATCAATGGGTAAGACAAAATTTTGATTCACTAGAATTTACAGACGCGATTGAGCAGGCTTATATAAAAAATGAAAGCAAGTACCCTGAGCCAGACGAAGATTGGATTAGTGGAACTATTACAACAGACTTATTAGAGTTTACTAATACACAAACAAGAGCAGAAATATTTCAACCATTTTTTGATAATATAAATGCGGCACTTGGTAAATTTGATAAATTTAATGGTAAATTATCTGGGCCAACTATAAATAAAATAAGAAGTATTTATGGCAATTCATTTGTAGAGGCATTAGAAAGTTCTTTTTATAGAATTGGTACAGGTAAAAACAGAACGTATCAATTAGATAAACAAGGTGGTGTTATGCTTGATTGGTTAAACAATGCTATAGGTAACATAATGTTTATTAATACTAGGTCTGCATTGCTGCAAACTATATCAGCGGCAAACTTTGTTAATTGGAGCGATAATAATCCTTTAAATGCAGCAAAAGCATGGGCTAATCAACCTAAGTTTTGGAGCTATTTCAATAAAATATTCTTTTCAGATTATTTAGAATCAAGAAGATCTGGTTTAAGAACAGATGTAAATGAACAAGAAATAGCAACCGCAGCGGCAAATTCAAAAAACCCAACAAGAGCTGTAATAGCTACAATATTAAAAAAGGGTTTCATGCCAACACAATATGCGGATAGTTTTGCTATTGCTTTTGGGGGATCCTCGTTTTTAAGCAACAGAGAGGCTAAGTATAAAAAAGACGGAATGTCTGAACAAGATGCTTTTGATAAAGCTTTTGAAGATATGCGTGAAATAGCTGAAGATACACAGCAATCAGGTAGACCAGAAAAAATATCACAAGAGCAATCTGGTTTTGCGGGAAGACTTATATTAGCGTTTCAGAATACACCAATGCAATATAACAGACAAATTAAAAAAGCTGGTTTAGATTTAATAAACAACAGGGGTGATTGGAAAACTAACATAAGCAAAATAATATATTATGGTGGTATACAAAATGCTTTATTCTATTCTTTACAGCAAGCTTTATTTACTATAATGTTTGATGAGCCTGAAGATGAAAAAGAAGAAAAAAGAGAAAAAGAAAGATATTATAGAGTTGCTAATGGTATGGCTGATTCTATATTAAGGGGTTCTGGTGTATTTGGCGCTATGTTAGGTACTACTAAAAACGTGATTTTAAAAATTGCAGAAAGAGAAGGATTTGATGAAAAAGCAATTGAAGAAATATTTAACTTATCACCGCCAATTGGTACTAAAACAAGAAAACTATTTGATATAAAAGATAAGTTTACTTATAAGCAAGAATTAGCAAAAATGCGTGAAATGGGTGTTGATACTGAAAACCCTGCTGTGTTAGCTGCAGGTGACGCTCTTTCTTTTGGTTTAAATTTACCAGCTGATAGAGCTTTAAGAAAAATTAACAATTTAAGAGCGGCTTATGATAAAGAAAATGAAACGTGGCAAAGAATAGCATTGTCACTTGGTTGGAGTAAATGGGATGTTGGTATCCCATTTGAAAGCGCAAGTAAATCAAATATTAAAACAAAAAAATTAACAACTAAAAAACTAAAATAATTATGCCAAAAGATGCGTGTTATCACAAAGTAAAAAGACAATACAAAGTATTTCCATCTGCATACGCTTCAGGAGCAATTGCTAAATGCAGAAAGAACAAGGGCAAAAAGAAAAAGTAATGGCTGTACGTAAGACTAAAAAAGGTGCATCACTTAAACGTTGGTTTAAAGAAAAATGGGTTGACGTTAGAACAGGTAAAGCTTGTGGTCGTAAAAAAGGCGACGGCAGAGGTGTGCCATATTGTAGACCAAGTAAAAGAGTATCCAGTAAAACACCAAAGACCGCTTCTGAAATGAGTTCAGCGGAAAAAAGAAAAAAAATTAACGAGAAAAAAAGATTAGGTCAACCAGCAGGAAAACCTAGAAGGGTTAAATCATTAAAAAGAAAAAAATAAAATGAATTTCGAGGATATAAAATTATTAGCTATAAACGGTCTTGCTTTTATTGTTTCATTTTCAACAGTAGAAATAATATTAAAAATATGTTTATTAACGGTGTCTATAGGTTATACTATAACTAAGTGGAAAGAGGCTTATGAAAATAGAAAAAATAAGTAAACACGTATCATATAGAGAAGGTGTAAAATCAAATACAGCAATGAGATTAAACATTGATAACACTCCAGGTGAATATCAACTAGGTAATATGAATGCTGTTGCTTTAAATATATTTGAGCCTTTGCGTGAATGGGTTGGTGGACCAATAAAAATTAATTCTTTTTATAGATGTGTTGCTTTGAATAAAGCGATAGGAGGAAGTTCTAGGTCACAACACTGCGATGGCAGAGCTATAGATATTGATGACACATTTAGGTATAAAACCAATGCTGAAATGTATGAATATATAAAAGAAAATTTAAACTTTGACCAAATGATTTGGGAGTTTGGTACAGATGAAAACCCAGACTGGGTTCATGTAAGTTATGTATCTGAAGAGCAGAATAGAAATAGATGCTTAAAAGCAAAAAGAGTTAATGGAAGAGCAGTGTAT